>Ga0210044_10000446_pt1 | contig 62408 bp, 44 predicted proteins | sample CryGey13umfilter_2_FD_183959 | JGI IMG/M metagenome (GOLD analysis project Ga0210044, IMG submission 183959) | Groundwater microbial communities from aquifer in Utah, USA - Crystal Geyser 4/9/14 3 um filter (SPAdes) (version 2) | ecosystem: Environmental > Aquatic > Deep subsurface >...
TTCGCCACCACCGCTGGCTGGAGCGCCGATATCCAGTGGACTGGCGCGGCGAGCGACGGCAAGTGGAGCACGCCGGGCAACTGGTGGGGGGGTTGTTGTACCCGGCCCCAGTGACAACGCGCTGTTCAGCACCTTCGTCGGGTCGCAGACGGTCATCGCCGACGGGAACCCCACCGTGGCGGGCCTCACCGCCGGCAGTGGCACGAGCCAAGTGACCCTGAACGTGCCCTCTGGCAGCACGTTTACACTTTTCGGCCCGGGAACGGTCACCGGCGGCTCCAACATATCCCTCGGCGGCGGGATCTTCAAGAACACCGGCACGTTGACCGTCAGCGGGGGGCAGTTGCGGTTGATGAATGGGGTGATACTCAACCAGGGCGACGTGACCCTCCAGAACAGCGCCATCGTCAGCTAGTGGGGCGGCACGGTCGCAGGCTCGGGCACGTGGCGGCTGGAAAGTAACAGCGCGTTTGACGCGTCGGACACGTCGGGCGAAGCGCACTTCACCGGGACGCTCGTGGTCACCAATGGCTACGTCAACGTCCCGTCGGGCATCACCTTGGTGCTAGAGTCGGGTTCCTTGCTCGCTTTGGAGGGCGGGGACGTCAAAGGCGGTGGGACGGTCCAGGTGACGAACGGGGCGGAGTTGGCGGGCACCGGCGGTATCGTCGGCACGCTCAAGAACGAGGGAACGGTCAGCCTCGGCTACGGAGACGCCCTCAACCCGTGGTATGGCTACCAACAGGGTCCCACCGGGATCTTGCAGGTCTACATTCGCGGCACGGGCTCGGGCAACTACGGGTGGCTCTTTCTGAACCAGGTTCCGGCTACGTTGGCCGGCAACCTGAAGGTCATCCTCGAGGGTTACACCCCTTCCGTGGGTGACTCGTTCCGCTTCCTCTGGACGAAGGACTCGACGATCAACGGCTGGCCCACGTCCTTCGACTTCCCGCTTCTCGGTGGCGGTAAGGAGTTCGCCGCGACCAAAGAAGGCACGGACACCGGCCGGCTGATCGTGCAGTCCACGGGGTCCGTCGACTTGTCGCTGACCAAGACCGCCAGCACCACCACGCCCACCGTCGGCGACAACGTGACGTTCACGGTCTCCGTGAAGAACTCCGGCCCCGACGCGGCCACCACGATTACGATCACCGACAAGCTTGCTTCCGGGCTGGACTTCGTCTCGGCGATCCCCACCCCCAGCAGTGGCTCCTACGACGCCAACTCCGGCGACTGGACCATCAGCAACCTGGCGAAGGACGCCACCGCTACGCTGCAGCTCGTGGCGAAGGTGACCAGCATTACCGCGGTCGTCAACGAAGCGAAATACACCACCAGCACGCCGGGCGATCCCACCCCCCCAACGACCCCGAAGGTGACTCTGGTGCCGAAGCCCAAGCCCCAGGAAGCCGATGTGTATGTCACCAAGACGGTGGACGACGACACGCCGCGGCCGCTGGACTCGGTGAAGTTCACCGTCACCGTCGGGAACAACGGCCCGGATGCCGCCACCGGCGTGGTGGTCACGGACACGCCGCTGAGCGATGGTCTGAGCTACAACTCTGCCATGCCCAGTCAGGGCACGTTCAACAAGGACAGGTTCGTGTGGACCGTCGGCGGGCTGGCGGTCGGGCAGACGGAAACGTTGGTGCTCGATATGACCGTCTCCCGCGCGGGCGAGCATGTGAACCGTGCCGAGGTGACCTCTTCCTCGCCGACCGATCCCAACCCCGGGAACAACGAAGACGAGATGGGCGTCTACGCCGAGCAGGCTGACCTGAGCGTGACCAAGACCGTGGATGACAACACGCCCTACAACGGCCAGACGGTCACCTTCACCGTCACGCTGAAGAACGACGGTCCCGACGGCTCGGGGCAGGTCAAGGTGAAAGACCTGCTGCCGGCGGGGCTGACCCTGGTCTCCGCCACGCCCAGCGAGGGCTTGTACGACAGCTCCACCGGCCTGTGGTCGGTGAATGCCCTGCGGAACGGCTTCACCGCGACACTCACCCTCGTCGCGAGCGTCTCCCAGTCCGGCACGCTGACCAACACGGCGCAGGTCTGGCAGGCGGCGAAATACGACCCCGACTCCGATCCGGGCAACAATGTCGAGGCGGAAGACGACCAGCAGACCGTCACGCTCACGGCGCCGGTCACGGCGGATCTCCGGGCGGCGATGACCGCGGACAAAGCGACAGGCGACCTGGGCGCGGCGGTCAGGTTCACCCTCACCGTGACCAATGACGGTCCCGAGACCGCCACCGGGGTCACGGTGAAGGACCTGCTGCCGAGCGGGTTGACGTTGGCGTCGGCGACGCCCAGTGCCGGGACGTACACCAGCGGCACCGGAATCTGGAGTGTTGGCTCGTTGACCAACGGCGCGACGGCGACGCTGACCCTGACCGCGACGATCGCCGGCGCTGGCACGCTTACCAACACGGCACAGGTGCAGTCCTCCGCCGCCTACGATCCGGACTCCGCCGCCGGCAACAGCGCCGCCGCGGAAGATGACCAGGCGACGGTCACCGTCACCGTCACCGTGCGCCTCGGCGTGACCGGCGTCGCACCCGACAACGGCAAGCAAGGGCAGACCTTGAACGTGACCCTTGCCGGAAAGAACTTCCTGTCCGGCGCGTCGGCCGACTTCGGCGCCGGGGTCACAGTGAACCAAGTGAACGTCGACTCGGCGACGCAGTTGACGACAAACGTGACCCTCGCCACCAACGCCGACTTGGGCAAGCGCGATGTGACGGTGACCAACACGGACGGCGGCTCTGCGACGCTGACCAACGGCTTCGAGGTGACCGACGGGACCCCGCCGTCCGTCCTCGGCTGCACCGCGCGCGGGCGGAGCGGTCTGGACATTCAATTCAGCGAACCGGTAAATCAGACGGAGGTGCTGGACAAGGCGAACCTCGACCTCCGCGCCCCCGCCGACAGCTCGACCCCGGTGGACCTGACCAACGCGGTGCTGACCTACGACGCCGCCACCAACACGCTGAAGGTGGATGGGCTTGACCTGCCGCCCGGCCGCACGTACCAGGTGACCCTGAGCAACGTCCGGGACCTGGCCGACAACGTCGGTGATCCCAGCGCGTGCTCGTGCAACGGCACGGTGCCGGCGCTTTGGACCCACCTGTTCCCCGAGGGACTCAGCCTCATCACGATCCCTTGGGAGTGCAGCCAGATCAACCCCGCGAGCCTGTTTAACTTGTCGCCGGCGCAGTTCCGGATGGCCGACTGGGGGACGACCCGCGGTGGCGAGCCGGGGAACTACGTCTACTTCGACGGCACCACTCCCCGCTTCGAGTTGGGCGAAGGCCGCTGGATCAACCTGACCGAACCGACGCTTGCCGCGCTTGGCGAGGGTCAGGCGGAGGCGGCGCCCACCGGCGCGCCGTTCGTGCTGCCGGTCAACAAGGGTTGGTTCCTCATCGGCAATCCGTGGCTCGAAGACTTGCCGTGGTCGTTGGACCAGATTCGCGTCCTGGAGGACGGCGTGGACAGGGGGAGCTTGGCGAACCAGCTCAACAAGACCTTCGAGCAACGACTGGTCGAGCCGTACTGCTATCCGTGGGACGGTGAGTACAAGTTCACCTTCGACCCGGCCTATGCGCGTTACCTCGTCCCGGGCCCGCGAACCGGGATCAACGACACACTGAAGACCTACGCTGGCGCGTTTATGCACATCAACCGGGACAACCTCTCGTTGTCGTTCGCGCCGGCAACCACCGCTCGGAATGCAGCGGCTGTTTCCCGAGACGCCGCGCCGGCGGCGGGTTGGACCGTGTCGCTGCAAGCGATGAGCGGCGACTTGAAAGACGCCGCCCTGTTCGGTGTGAGCGACGCGGCCGGTCGGGCGGGCGCTGTGCCCTTCCAGGCCAAGAAGCCCCCGCAAGTCTCGGCACGGTGGCTGGAACTCGCCCTGACGGACGACGCCCTTCGGGCGTGCAACCAGATCGACACCCGCGCGGCGGCTGGTCCTGTCACCTGGCGCGCCGCCGTGCGCAGCAGCGAGCCGAACCGCGAGGTGGTGTTGACTTGGCCGGATCTGTCAAGCGTGCCGCGCGACGCGAGCCTGATCCTCGTGGATGAGCTGACCGGCAAACGCCAGACCATGCGCACCACGGCGAGCTATCGGTTCCGCACCGGCGCCGCCGGCGAAGTGCGGACGTTCCGCCTCGAAGCGGCGCCCGCCGGGGCCGGCCGACTGATTGTCACCGGCGTCACGGTGACGCCGACGCGCAGCGGCTTCGCGCTCCAGTACACCCTCAGTCAAGACGCCGAGGTGGCGATCCGGCTGGTCTCGCCGACGGGCCGCGCCGTGGCCACGCTCAGCGCCACCCGCTCGCGCGGTGGGCCGAACGTGGCGGCGTTGCCGACTCGCACCGACGCCGGGCAAGCGTTGCCGCGCGGCGTCTACCTCGTCGAACTGCAAGCCGCCGCCGAAGACGGCCGGCGCGCAAAGGCCGTGCGGTCGGTGGCGGTGCGGTGAGACCACACCCTCGGACTGATCCGACCGATCTGTGACCGATCCGTCTAAAGTGCCCTTTCGACCCAAGGGAGGCTCCCATGAAACCCACTGCCCTCTTCCTGTTGACCCTACTTTTGCCCGCGACCGCCCTCTGCCAGGAAGCCCAGGTCGTCGCCACCATCACCGGTGTGGAACGATTGGTGCAGGTCCAGCGCGCCGGCACGATCACCTGGGAGAACGCCACGTTGGGCACGTCACTGCGACCGGGTGACCGGATTCGCACCGGTAAGCGCAGCGGCGTCGAGTTCACCTTTCGTGATGGGAGTCCCGCCCGGTTGGCGGAGGCCGGTCTGGTGGTCATCGACGCCAGCCGGCGCGTGCGCTTGGAAACAAGCCTGCTGTGGGGCGACTTCCAGGCCGCGGGCCACATCGAGGCGGGCGACCTGCAAGTCGACATCCAGCGCGGCCGCTTTCTGATCGGCGAAGAAGAGGGCGCCGATCCGCGGGGGCGGGTGCAGCTCTTCCAGGGCGCGGCAACCGGGCGGCGCGGCGGCGCGGCCTTTCCGCTCTACCCCAACCCGCGCGCGGAACGCTTCGCCGGCGGAACCGCTCAGCCGTTCTTCCATCGGTTCCCCACGGGGCTCAACTCTGCCGGTCTCCCCGGTTCGCGGCTGCATGAGGCGGCACGGCTCAACTCCGACCGCATCTTAGGCGACACGCTGTTCCGCCAGGACGAGCAGACCCTCATCGGCGCCCAGGCGGAACCGGAGACGCTGATCCTGCTCGACCCGCTCCGGCCGCCCGACAAACCCACGCTGCGGGCGCCTTCCCGGGCGCCCCAGCAGCAGGGCTACTTCGCACCGCGATTCGACGGCAACCTCATCGGCTACAAGTCCAACCACGGCGGGTTCGTGGGCGCCCGGTTGCGGGAGTACGGCGTCTACGGCGGGCACTTCTGGGAAGCCGCCGTCACGCCCTCGTCGGTGTTCGACGGCGACTGGTCGCTGGAGCTGAGCGAGCTGAACGTGACGCTGCACGATGAGCGGTTCGGGGACGTGACCATCGGCCGGCAGCGGTACCTGCACGGGCCGGTGCAGAACACCGTCGTCGGCACGCTGATGCGCCAGGGCGGTCGCGACGTGCAGGACGGGGTCACCTGGCAGCCCGCCCTGACCGACCCGCGCCTGGGCGTGGTCGCTTCCTACTTGATCGACGCCTTTCCCGCCTCGCTCCCCGGCGGCGTCAGTGGCCGGCAGACGGGCTGGTACCTGCGCGGCGCCTACCAGACGGATACCGGCATCCTCGGGCTCAGCGCCACCGAGAACATCCTGGCGCCTCGGGTCGGGATGACGGCCGACTTCACCATTCCAGCCATTCGCAACCGCCTCGACGTGTACGGCGAGCTCGGGAAGGACACCTTCGGCCGGGACGTGCGGACCCTGGGGACCTACTTCCCGGAGCTGTACGAGAAGTACGACCTCGACGTCTTCCTCGAGTACACCGACGCCGGCGACTTCGGGTTCACCTACAGCGACGAGATGCTGCTCCGCGCCTACCGCCCGCTGGGCAAGACGCGCTACGGCGTGGTCGCCGTGGACAAGCGCAGCGGGCAGACGCCGACGTATGGAGTCGGGCTGGTCCTCCAGATCGGGCAGTAGAGTGGGCGGCGCCCCCGGGCGGAGGCACGCGGCCGAGCTTGGAGGGGTCGGTGTGTTCCTCTGAGCACGGCCTTCACTCCCCAAGCTGTTTCACCGGCGGGGCAGCGCAGCCCTGGCGAAAGCAGCCACGAGGACGACGACGGGGGGCGGGCACGCCGAGACCGCCGACGAAAGGGCGTCGACGCGTTAACGACACAGATTCGGCAATCTGTGCTACGGCGACGGCGTTCTCGCCCCAGTCTGAAGCCCGTTCGCGAAGTGTTCGGCTGCTTGACGGAACTTCCGCCCTGCGGTACGGTGAGCGCATGCGTACCTTCTCGTCATATGGACCGGTCGATGAGCACGACCACTTCTGTGTGAAACGTGAGTCGTTGGTGGCTCGGTGCGTCGAGCAGCTCGTCGCGCCGGGGGACCGGGCGGGCGGCCACTTCTTCACCCTCTGGGCGGCGCGGCAGACCGGGAAGACCTGGCTCATTCGCCAGGCAAAGGCACGGATCGAGCGCGAGTATCCCGACCAGTTTATCGTCGGCGAGATGTCGGTGCAGGGCGTTATCATGCAGGACGAGGAGCCGACCGACCGTTTCCTGACGTCGGTCCCAACTCTCTTCCGGGAAGGGTTCCACCTCAAGCTCGAATCGCCCCCCGCAGATTGGGACAAGCTCAAGGGCCTCTTCAGCAGGGACGCCGGTCTGTTCGACAAGCCGGTCATCCTTCTGCTCGACGAGTTCGACAGCCTGCCGCAGAAGGTGATCGACACCCTTGTGGGTCTGTTCCGGGACCTCTAGCGGGGGGAGACCGATTGACAGATTCGGCAATCTGTCGCTACGGCGGCGCCGACAGGGACTTCCGCAATGCAGAAGCTGGGCATGAGCGTGAGGTGCCTCCGTAGGGTAAAGCTTCGGCTTTGCCGCGCCTCGTCTAACGCACCCGCGCGACGGCAGGTCAAGGGCGACAAAGCTGGAGCTTTGCCCTACGGGGCGTGGCGTTTCGTGGTTCGGGATACAATCCCGGCTGTAAGGAGAACATCGACCATGGCACCTCGAATCGTGATCCACGTGCTGGCGCTGATGCTGCTGAGCTCCTGGACTCAGGCTGCCGAGCTTGTTGTCGACCAGGCGGCGCCCGCCGACGGCGACGGTTCGGCGGCGAAGCCATTCAAGACAATTGGCGAGGCGGTGAAGATCGCCAGCGGCGGCGACACCATCACCGTTCGCGCGAGCGTTTACGCGGAGAGCGTTGCCTTGTCTCAGTCCGGCACGGCCGAGCAGCCGACGGTGCTGAGGGCGGTGCCGGGGCAGCGGGTGATTGTGTCCGGCTTCGTCTCGATCACCGGTTGGCAGCCGTATCGCGACGAGGTCTACACCACCACGGTTGACTGGCCGGCGCGCGACCTGTTCGTCGGCTACCGAATGCAGCCCGTGTCGCGCTGGCCGGACCTCAACTCGCCCTGGCGGCAAGTGAGCGAGATCGATGCGAACGCCGGGACATTGCGCGACGGGCAGGGGCTGACCGGCGACAAGCTGCTGGAACCGGTGGCAGCGAAGCCGGCGGGCGCGCGTCTGTACCTGTACGTGAAGGCTGGCAACACGTTCTCCGAGGCGCCGTTTTCGGGGCTCGACCTCGCTGCCGGGACACTCGCGACCCCCGACCCGCGGCGGTTGGGTTCACTCCGAGGTGAGGGCAACCGCTACCAGCTCACCAACCATGTCGACCTGATCTGCAAACCCGGCGAGTGGGCGTACGAACCGTTGGACGAGAAGCGCACGCGCCTCTACTTCCGACCCCGTGACCCAGCCGACCTAAGCCACACGCAAGCGCGACGACCGGACCAGCGGCTGGTGTACGTCGGGCACTGGAGAGACACGGTCGCTCACGTGCGCGTCGAAGGGCTCGAAGTCACCGGCTGCCGCGGCATGGGCATTCAGGTCGGCAACACCGACCACGCAACCGTCGCCGGCTGCATTGTCCACAACAACGGCGGCAACGGCATCGCCGTGCGGCGGACGGCCTTCACCACGGTCACCGGCAACGTCGTCTTCGCCAACGGCAGCGGCGTGTCGGTCTGCTCCAGCCACGACGCGGTCGTCGAGAACAACGAGGTAGCCAGCAACATGGTGGACGGCATCGTCGTCGCCGGCAATGTCACCGGCAAGCCCGACGGCGAGCCCACTACGAAGGACGTGATCGTGCGCCGGAACTACGTCCACCACCACCTGCTTCTCGGCCATCCCGACAACTGCCAGACGTACCGCGGCGTGGCGAACCTGACCTTGGAGGACAACGTGTTCCTCTGGGGCGGGCAGGCGCTGATGACCGAGGAGACTGACCGGAGCACCATCCGCAACTGCGCCATCCTCGGCACCGCCGCCTACGCCGTCATCTTCGGTCACGGCAACGCCAGCGACTGGATCGTCGAGAACACCACCCTCGGCCTGGGCGGCTGGGGCAGCATCAGCATGACCGCCAAGGGCTACCAGCTTCGCAACAACCTCTTCTTCCAGAACACCCTCGGCCTGGCCGAGACCGCTGTCAGCGACTACAACCTGTACGCCCCCGCCTGGGAGAGCCAGCCGATGTGCCTGGTGTCCAAACCCAAGTGGCAGACCTTCCAGGACCCCGCCCAGGTCGCCGCTGCGATTGGTCAGGAGACCCACTCACTCCGCGCCGACCCGCTGTTCCGCAACACCCCGACGCGGCAAGCAATCATGGTCTGGCGCGACGAGAACACCTTGGACCGGCTCTTCGTGCGGCAGGCGGGCGCGCCAAAGCCAACCGACGGCTTTGCCATGGGCGACAACCTCGAGATCAACGGCGACGGCATCCTGCGTCGCGTCACGGCCGTCGCCGCCGACACGCTCACCTTTGCTCCGCCGCTGCCTGCACTGCCCCTGCGTGAAGCGATTCTCTGGAACTGGAAAGACGCCAAGAGCTGCACTCTGGACCTCCGCCCGCGCGAGGGCAGCCCAGCCCTCAAAGCCGGCCAAGCTGGCCGCCAAGCAGGCTGCACCCTCGACCTCCCCGCCTTCCAGCGAGGCGACTTCGATGCCGACGGCCGGCGCGACCTGCCAGAGCTGCCGGACGACGTGAAGGCCGCCTGGCCCAACCCGAATGCGTTGGTACTGCCGGTCGGGGGAGCGTGACGGGGGGGGGGGCCGGCCATCCGCTCACCCTCGCTGAGCCAAGAAGGACCTCTGATGACAACACCACCGCTTTTCACCCTCACCCTCCTGCTCGCCGTCGCCGCCTGCGCCGCCGCCGACCCGCTACCCAACGCTGGCTTCGAGGGCGGCGAGCAAGAGTGGGTCATCACCGAGAACGTCTCGCAGATCGTGGCCCAAGCTGCCCACACCGGGACCTTGGGGCTGCGGGTGGGGCGGGAGCGGTACAACCCGGCGGGGTCGTCGGTGACGAGCGTTCGGCTTCCGGTGACGCCGGGGCAGCAGCTTACGCTTCGGTTCTGGGCTCGGGGAAAGACGGCGACCAGCGGGGTCTACCTGTTCTTCTACACGGCTGAGGGGAAGACTGTGAGCGACCCGCAACTCAAGGCCAGCGGAGGCAACCCGATGTGCGCGGTGAAGGAGACCGACGGCGCGTGGCATGAGTATGCGCTTCCCGTGGCAGTGCCCGCGACGGCTGCGGGGGTCGCAATCTGGGTGCACGCCTTCTCGGGGTCGGTGGGAGTTACCGACTTCGACGACTTCGCGCTGACCGGCATTCCTGCCGAAGTGGCACCGCTTGTCCCAGTAGTTGGGGCCGTACACCGACCAGCGCGCGCCGTCGATGGTGGTGCCGTCGAACCCCTCCGCCAAAGTCTGCTTCCATTCGCCCGGCACGGGGGGGCGCTTGCCGAGCCAGTCCGGCAACACCAGCGGCGGCGGCAGGACCGCGCGGATCGAGTCCACCACGAGGACGCGCTCGCCCTCACCCGTTGCCGCAATCGCGACGCCGCTGGCCCGGTCGCTCTCGAACCGCGTGCCGCCAGGCTTCCGCTTGCCGGCTTCGTCCCAGGTCGCCATATCGCCGGCGAAGGGGAGCGTCAACTCCTCCTCGGCGCCCGGCGCCAACGGAGCCGCCGTCACGACCCACTCCGACGGTCGCCCCGGATTCTCTAGTCGCGCCTTGAGCGTCACCGGGGGCTTGCCCGGCATTGCGCGCGTGGACGAGTACCTGAAGGTGGTCGCGCAGGTCCCAACAGCCGACTTCCGGCTTCAGCAAGGCGCTCGCGTCGGCGGTTCCCGCCGGAAGGGTCACCCGCAGCGACTGTCCCTCGGCGCCACCGACGAGCTCGGCCTGCGCCTTGCGCAGCACAAGGTGCTTTGCTGCGTCCACGGGAACGCCCTTGCCAAGCAACACGCCGGCCGGTGGTTTGGCGCGGACCTGATTCGGATCGACCGGCGGCTTGTCCCCGGGCGGCCCACCCGCCACCACCGACTCGATCCGGTAGGTCTGCACCTTGTCGGACTTGGCCACGAAGAGCAGCACCCGGGTCACCTTAGCCGGGTCGAGCGCATAGCCCGGCTTGCCCCAGGAGTAGCCGAAGTACACGCGCGCGGAGGCCGTTTGTCCGGGGTTCAGCCAGGTTGTCTCGCCATTCCAGGGGTTCGCCTGCCAGTCGCCGTCGTTGTCCACCCGCAACGAGAGGCCGCTCTTCCCCTCGCCGGTGTTGGCGACCTGTGCGTCCACATGCCCGAAGGCGGACAGGTCCCACACCGTCCCTTCCGGCAGCAGCACGATGCCGGGATAGGCGCTCTCGCCAGGCGCGCAAGTCACCTCCAGGGCTTTGCCTTTGGCGCTGTCCACGACCTTGTACGTCACCCCCGACTGACCGTCGTTGATTTTGATCCACGACTCCACGCCTGCGGCGCCGAAGTCGATGAGCGGCTTGTCCTCGGTCGCGCTGCTTGGGCTGCGCAGCGCGACCCACGCGAGCCCGAGGAAGATCGCCGGGGAGAGAGTTCCCCTGCGTGGTCGGATGGATTGTCGTGGCTTCATGGTGTGTTCTCCTTTGGAAACGTACTCCAGTCCGCGCCGTCTGTTGGACCCGGAACAGCCCAGCCTGCCCAGACGGGAGGTGCAAGACGACATGCTGGTCTGCACGCGCGGTAGCGCCTACCCGTCACCCGGTTCGGCCACCGACTGCCCCAGCGCCTTCGCCCACTGCCTCACCGCCACGAACTTCGGCGACTTGCTCTCGTCTTCATCACCGAACTGCAGCAGCCCCCAACTGCCCCACTTCGACCATTTCCCGACGCTGGAGAAGTTGCAGAACAGACCGCCGCCGGCGTCTCTCCAGCCATCGAGGTACTTGGTGTAGAGCGCGCCCATGCGTGGGTCGGCGTTGGCCTTGTGGAAGAGCTTGGTCAGGGCGTCGTTGTTCTCGCCGCCGGCAACGCCGACGAGGTGCTGACCGCCTTCGTAGGCGATTAGGGCAAGCCCGTACTTGTCGGCGATCTTCTTCTGGTCGGCGATCCACTTCAGGCTGTCCGGCAGGGCCTTCGTCTCCACGTGCTGGAAGAGCTGGTCCAGGGACCATTGAGCGGCTTTGTCGGCGGTGAGTTCCGCGCCCTGTTCCGGGACGCAGAGGGTGACGTAGGGCGCGATGGCCAGGGCGTCGGCGTGCCTGTAAGCGTCCTCGAATGGGAGGAGGATGTTGTCGCTCCACCAGGGGTTCGCGGCCTGCCACGCCAGAACCCGAACGAGCCGGTCGGTGCCGCCGAAGACCTCTTCCCAGATCCGGAAGATCTCAACCGATCGCCGGGCGTAGTACTTGCCGCCCCCTTCCCACGGGCGTTCCTTGGGCCCGATGCCAAGCTCGGCGGCCTTTTGTTGGGCGTACTTGGTCTGCGGGAACATGTTGTTCCAGACTTCGTTGGAGTACTCGAGGTAGACCTTGAGCTTGGGATCGAGAGTATCCTTCACGAGCTTGGCGAAGCTGCGGACGTAGTCGTCGTCGCAGAGATGCGGCAGGCAGAACCAGGCGTCGGTCTGCTGGCGATTGCACAGGTCGACCATCACCTCGACTGGCACGCCCTTGGCCGAGTACGTAGCGCTCTGAAGCGTCGGGCGGTCGGCCCAGGTGCGGACGCTGGAGCCGTTGGTGTGCATCCAATCCATGAACCGGAAGCACGCCACGCCCTTCCAGCGTTTCAGGAAGACTGGGTAAAACGGTTCATTCCGGTAGGTCTCCTCGAAGCCGGGCATGGTGACGCGGATGTTCCGAACGCAGTCGTTCGGGTCGGTCTTCATCAGCCGGACCCACAGGGCGCCCTTGGAGGAGTCCACATGGATCGCGATCCGGCCCGGCTCGCGAGACACCGCCAAAGCTGCATTCCAGAAGTCGAGCGTGCCCTGCCCGTCGTAGAGCACCGTGTACCTGCCGGAGGGGTAGTGGCCGCCGTCGATGGTGCACAACGGCGTCTCTGCGTAGCAGCCCTCGTCGAGCTTCTTCACCCAGCCGTGCTCGTCGAGCGCCAGCTCCGGGCCCTTGCCCCAGCCGGCGCCCTGCCGCTGGCTGATCCACGGGCGCGACAGGCGGAAGACGTCTACGAAGGGCAACTCGGTAGACCAGTCCGCGGGACCGGCGAGGTTCATGCCGAGGGCGGGACTGGCGGGCGCGGCAGGCCGGCTGGCCGGCTGCTCACCCCGGCAAGCCGGCGTCAAGAGCACGGAACAGGTGAGCAGCGCAGACGCTGCTACGAGCAGGGATCGGGTGAGGGCCATGGTTGTTCCTTTTGAGGAGAGTGAGCGCGCTAACTGCCGGGGATTGCTGGCCAGGTGCACGGACGCCGTCGGCCCCGGGTCCGCTACGACGACAGTAACCGCTATGCCACGGCGAGGCTGGGAGCGGTCGGCTTGGGAGGAACATGACGACGTGACGCTGTCAGGCCATCGTCACCAGAGTCGTGGGGTGTCATGGCACCTGTCAGCTTGCAGTCGAGCGCACTGGCGATTCGGTTCAACATCGAGAGGAAATGCCCCTCATAGTCAGCGTTCTCCAGCCGACTGATGACTGACTGGGTGGTGCCGATCAGCTCAGCCAATGCCCGCTGACTCAGGCCGGATGCTGTCCGCCGGTCGTAGATCATCTGCGCCACCTCGACGTTGACTCGCTCGGTCGAGATCGCCGCCTTGCGCTTGGGGTCATCCTTCACATAGCGCCGGTGGAGGAGGTCTACTGCGTCGCTGGTTTCCTTGCGGATTGCACTCATCGGTTGACTCCTGGCAGTTGCCGTGTCGCTCTCCTACTCGCGATCGGTGTGGAGGTGTGGGGACCGACGGAACTGCTCAAGGCGGCGGCGGGCCAAGTCAATCTCGCGCCGGGGCACTTCCCTCTCTTGGGTCAGGCCGTGAGACAGAACCGCCCTTTGCTCGTGGAAGAAGTAGCGCATGCGGTAGTTCACACTCCCGTGCCGCACACGTAGTTCGAAAATGTCCCCAGGTAGTCGGCTATCGGACGCCGAAGCTCGTGGCCGTGCTCCGCCAAGCGCTCGATCCGCACGATGCACTTGGTCTGCACCTTCGTGGGCAGGGCGTCGAGCCACTCAAATAGGTGCAGTTCCGTCGGAGTCGGCGAAGAAGATGACCTCTGTCTGTGCCATGGAGCCCCATCGTCACCGTCCTTGTTGCTGCAAGCTCAGTCCAAGAATTGCACTATTGCGATTGGGTGTCAACGCGGGCGGCGTGGTCCCATGCGATGCCACTCAGCCGAACGACACCCAGTCCGCGTGGTCGGCCGCCCACTCCTTCGTCAACTGGTGCAGCCGCTCAAGCTCGTCGCGGTACGCGGCGTCAGCCGCCAGGTTGGTCATCTCCAGCGGGTCGGCTTCCAGGTCGAACAACTCCGGCTGGTCGTTGGGGGCGTAGACGTACTTCCAGCGCTGCGTCACGACTGCCCGACGGAGGGGACCGAGACCGGCGTTGCCTGAGTACTGGAGGAAGACGGCGCGGTCCGCCGGCAGGGACTCGGTGCCTTCCAGTACGCCCTTGAGCGACTGCCCGTCCGTCTGCTCTGGGGCACCAACGTTGGTCAGCTCCAGGAGCGTCGGGAAGAGGTCCAGGTGGGAGACGACTTCCTCCACCTGGCGCGGTTGCACGCCGGGACCGCGCACCAACAGGGGGAGGCGGATCGCCTGCTCGTACATCTCCATCTTCTGGTACAGCCGGTGCTGCCCGAGATGGTCGCCGTGGTCGGTGCTGAAGACGACGAACGTGTCGTCCGCCATTCCTGCCTCGCTCAGCGCGCCGAGGAGGGTCCCCACGCCGTCATCCGCGAGCCGCACCAGCCCCAGGTGCGCGGCCCAGACGCGGCGCCATTGCTCCTCGCTGATCCCCTCGGCAAGCTTTGCGGGCATCGCTTCACGTCGTCGCGGTGGCTCGCCGCGGGCCGGCTTGCCGACGTTCTCCGGCAGGTCAATCCGGTCTGGTGCGAACAGCGAGTAGTACGGCTCCGGCAGCCGCAACGGCGGGTGGGGCGCCCAGAAGTAGACGAACAGCGCGAAGGGACGGTCGTGGGGTTCCCGGACGAAGTCCGCCGCCTGCTGTGCCCAGTAGAGGTCCTGGAACGCCTCTGCCGGACCGTCCCACAGAGCGACGTTGGTGTTCGAGTACGCCCGCTCCTGCCATTCGCCGTCGACCAGTTCCGACACGGGGGTCTGGAAGTAGTCGCTGCCTTCCGCTGGGGTGGCGTCGAGGCCGCGTTCGGCCAGGTACTGCTGGTGCGAGCGCCCGTCGATCCACAGACTGAAGGGCACCCGCTCACGCAGCTCGGGCCGCAGCCGGAGGTGGTGCACGCCGACGTGACCGACGTCGTAGCCAGCTTCGGCGAGGTACTGGTGAACCGGTCTGGCGTCCGCCGGTTGGTTACCTGCGAAGTCGTTGAGGACCACGCCGCTTGCAGTCGGATAGACGCCGGTAGCCAGAGCCGTCCGCGCGGGGACGCAGAGCGGGCAAGTGGTGTAAGCGCGGGTGAACACGCACGATCGGGCGGCGAGGCGGTTGAGCTGAGGCGTCACCTCAACGCCCGCCTGCACCATGCCGAGGCTGTCCGCGCGCTGGTGGTCGGTCATGAGGAATAGCAGGTTGGGGGTGTCACTCAGACCATTCATCCTCCGGGTCGAACGGCGGCATGACGAAGTTGAGGAGGGTCATCTCACCGCCGGGCTTCACGATCGCGCGATGGCGAACGCCCGGCGGGATGAGCACAGCCGTGCCCGGGCGCACTGCCTGCTGCTCGCCGTCCAACTCGATCTGCCCGTCGCCCTCCAGGAAGTAGTACACCTCGGTCTGCCGCTTGTGATAGTGGACCTGGGCGTTGGCAGAGAGCGTTACCCGATGCAGGCTGCAGAGCTGGTTGTTGGGATGCAGGAGCCCCCGCCGGGCCACGCCGCAGGGGCAGGGCACTGGGTCGAGGGCGGTCAGGTCGACGATGATCGGTTCAGAAGGGAGTTGGCGCATCGGCTTGTGTCCTTGGTGCTCGCCGCTCTTTGTGTGTTCCCCGGGGTTGATCGTATCACAAAGCTGCCGCGTGTTCACGTCGGCGTCGAAGCGCACGCCGGGCTGTCGCACCGAGTTCCTGCTCCGGCAGGATGCATGCCGGTTTGGTCGAATCTGCTCGATGCCTGCGCCGGGACGCAGGGAAGCCCACGCGGACACGGACCTGGAAGCATGGATGACTGGAACGGTGGAAGACCGGGGAGCGCGAGACCGGCTGCGGGGCTGCTCCGCCTCCACCGTGGAGAAGCAGCTCGAAAACGCCCGGCGGAAGCTCCAGTGCCACACCACTCAGGAAGCGTGCCAGCTTCTGGCGTTGAGTGACGCCGAAGAAATACGCAATATTGCGTAGAGACTCCTGTCGGTCAGTGGTGTAAGATAGGAGCGTCTTTTGTTGTTGATCGCGACCCGGGAGACAGTGCGGTGACCAGATTGAGGCCGATCCGGCCAATCCGACCGCTAAGCATCGGTGCCACGCTCGCGGTGCTATACAGCGCGTCTACGTGGTCGCAGCCTGTGCAACCGGGCAAGGCGCCGCAAGGGCCGGTCATGTCGTGGAAGGACATCCTGGCCAGCCGCGACCAGGCGCAGAAGCTGGGCGCGCAAGGGCAGGTGGAGCAGGCCGTCGCGCTGATCGGGGCGTTCCTGCGGAAGCATGCCGCTGCGCAGCAGGCCAATCCGGGCGGTTTCGGGGTGCTGGCCGGCGTGGTCGCCACTCTCCTCCAAGGGATGCCCGACGACGGTGCGAAGGCGGCGCAGTACCAGAAGATCTGGGCCGACTTCGCCGACGTGCCCGCCTACCGCGTCATGGCCGCCGCCAGCTACGTGAACCACCTGCTCTGGAAGCAGCAGGACCCCGCCGCCGCCGAGAAGTTCGGCCGGGAGGCGCTGGAGGCGTTGGGCGAAGAGCTTCCCCCCGTCTACCACGCCGCCGTGCTGCCGCTGAACCTGGGCCGCGCCTTGCAGCGCCAGGGGAAGATCGACGAGGCGCTGAAGCTGGCAAGCTGGGCGCCGTTCGTCTACCCGACGGTGCTGGAGAACGAAGCCGTCTACATGCTGCTCTTCGAGTGCGCCAAGGCGAAGCGCGATTGGGACGGCATGATGCGCGCCGCCAAGCTGGCGTTCGCGCTGTGCCAGTACACCGAAGACCGGATCGGCAAAGCGACGGACCTCTGCGTCCAAGCCTGCACCGCCAAAGGCGGCCCCGGCCTCGCCACCCAATTCGTCAAGTCTCAGGAGTCGGCGGAGACCGAAAGCCCCTTCAAAGACATCCCCCTCCCCCGCTTCGACCCCGAAGGGAAAACTGACGGTTTGCTGAGCGTCACGCCCGAGCAAGCCACCGGGACACCCGCCGACTCGCCCACTCGCTCACCCGTACACCCGCCCACCGGCGCACCCGCTCCCCCTCTTCTGACGGCCGCCGCGGACAACCTCCACGCCCGCATCAACGCTCAGTTGGCCCTCGGCGACTACGGCAACGCCGTCGCCGACGCCTTGGACGAGATGCGCGAAGCCGGCAACAGCAAAGACAAGTTCAAGATGGCCCAATCCCTCACCGACGTGGCGCGGTGCTTCAAAGCGAAAGACCTGAACCTGCTCCGCGCCAACCGGTTCCTGGAGTACCAGAAGACCGGGCAGGGGGAGAACCCGCTGCCGACGTTCTGAAAGCTGACGGCTGACTGCTGAGAGCTTGCGAGACCTACCATGACGAGACTGTTCACAACCTTCGCGGCGTTGACAGCACTGGGCACAGCCTCCGCCCAGGTCCCCGAGGCCTGGAAGGACTGGCCGCCGGAGGTGTTTGACCGGATCGGTGTCGTGCCGATAGGCGCCACCAGCCGTGCTGCGGCGCTGTCTGCGGATGTGCCTATGCCACTCACCATGGGCGCGCAGGAGGCAGCGATATGGGCCGTGCCGGTTCCCGTCGACAATGGCGACCGTTTGATGCGAGCAAGGCTCGCAAGCGGAGACCTCTCCGCTCCAGTGAGGGCGTGGCTTCGAACACTGAGCCCCGAGGCGCTAACCAACCTCGTGGAGACGACGCCCCGACACACCGATGACCACGACGCTTGTGATGCCGTTGTGGAAACGCTGATGGCGGTGCAGGCACCCAACCCACACGGTGCCGGCTGGTCCGACAGGACGCTACTACGCGTGGCGGACTACTACCGAGACCGCGACGACGAGCGGTGCGTGCCACTTTACGAGCAACTGCTGGCGAAGCGGACGATGAAGACAGACGGGTGGGTGCCCGAGCTGTTTGGACTCGGGACCCACTACAGGGCCACCGGCCGTCCCGACAGGGTGATAGAGGTGTTCCGGTCAACGCAGCGGTTCACCACAAACAAGGACGTGATCGCGGACTACGAAGTGGAGGCGCTCCGCGTGCTTGCCGCGAGCGGGCAAATGGAGCAGGCGTTCACTGGCTACGAACGGCTGATGTCACAAGAGTTGACGCCGCGCCGTCGCTGGATTGTCGTCGGGGACATGTACCACGTCTTGGAGACGCGAGGAAGGATTGCCGAGTCCCAGATGCTGCGTGAGAACGCGCTCGCGGGACGGTGGGGCCCGGAGGTGGCGGTGCGCACGCGCTTGTCGCTCGCGACCGACACGAGGATCGCGGCCATCTGGACGCAGAAAGCCGCCGAGCGAGAACGGCTGAATGTGCAAGCGCAAGCCCTCTACAAGCAGGCCGTCGCGGAGTGGAAGAGCTCCGTGGCGAGTGCGAGTACGCACTCGCCGGCAGCTTCGGATCTGGTGGAGAAGATCCGTGTTGCCGAGGCCTTTGCGGACTACTTGTCGGCAGAGCTCCGTCGATGACCCATTGCGGAGGTCTCCGGCCCGTCCGGACCCCTGAGAGGGGGAGCGATAGCCCGACCTACGTTCGGCTCTACCACAGAAGAAGGTGCCTCATGATGGGCCACCTGGAAGGGAGAGTTGCTCGACGTATCTGGCTTCGTCGGCATGGTAAGAACCGCACACACAGCGAATACTGCTGGGCACTGTAAGATGGACTCGCAAGGAGGAGTCATCGCGATGCGTTGGACACTACCGAGACTGACTGCAATTGCGGTGTGCGAGGTACTGCTACCCGCCTGCACCAAGACTCACGCGAACAACACCGGCCCCTGCGTTCAGAATGGCATCTACTGCGATGCGGACCCACAGTGCAGCGTCACCGGTCCTGAGTGCGACCAAGACTGCGTAGCGACTTCGAACGTGAGGCGCGCCAGCGCCTCCTGCGCCAACATGAACCAGACTCCGTGCAGCACCCATATCGAGACCACCGCGTACACCGAGAAGTACTGCGTCGAGATCCTCACGTTCAAGGACGGGAAGTGGTGCCGAACGCAAACGTGCGTGGACGATGCGAGCCCCACCATCCTCCAATGCACGTTCTGCGACTAGACACGATTGCACACGGTGTGTCGAAGGCTACCGGGCGGCTCCGTGCGCGTAGGCAACTTGGCGGCAACTCTCGGCGGACTGCAGCCAGTGACCGCAATGCATGCCGTAGGGCAAGAATCCCGCGCAAAGTCGGGTGCCCGCCCCCTGTTCCGGTTGCCCAGAGGGCGGGCAGTGACTGCGCATGAGCACAGTCGGTGTCCCCCAGAGAAGCACAGCAGGCACGACGGAAAGGCAGAAGCGTAGGGGCATGAGTCCTCCGAACGCCGAACATGAGAGAAGGTGAGGCCATGTACGGGAAGGCGCTGCGCGCACACGGTTGCGTGGGCGCGCAGGTGAGTGTGCTCCTGGTAGTAGTGCTCAGCACCGCGAGGTGCGCGTGTGCCGAAGAGACTGACGACCTGACCGCCTTTGCGCAGGCGAGGAGACAGCAACTCAACCTCGAATCCATTCGCACCCTCCAGTTGTCGTATGCCTTGGTCCAGATCACGCCCGCGCCAGCACGACCGGTGGCGCTCATCTACCAGTCCTGGCGAGGCGATGACGACTTCGTTGAGTTCCGCTTCTTTGTTGACCTGAAGTCGCCCGATGCGGCTGAGTTGACCGCGGAGCCACGCAGACCGGACGCCCTCAGAGACGTGCAGGTCAGGTGGCGACACCAAGGCAGGATCTACAAGAAGCTGCAGGGAACCGAGCGTTACTGGAATCTCTGCGACCCCGACGGGTGTCCGCAGTATGCCGTGCCTCCGGGTGATGACTACCTGGGTGTGCTCGGCTTCTGCCACACCCAAGGCGACGCCCCTCTGGACTTTGCGGCGATCACGCACGAACGGCTGACGCGCTCCCTGTGGTTGCCCGCTCCTGTGCCCACACCCAGTCGTCGTGTCCGCTTGGTCTACCCACCCGGCAGACTGAGGGATGGCATGGTGGAGCGCATCGAGGGGTTCGACACGGCGGACAGCAAGCTCCGCAACCGTCAGACATACATGGACTTCCGCGAGGTTGACGGACGACAATGGCCTCGGTTGGCCGCTGTGGAGACATGGAAGTCGGTGCCACGTGCGGGGTCGACACCGGGGATGACCGGTGAGGAGCCGACGCAGAAAATGGTATGGGTCCTGTTCAGCGCTGCCGTGAATCGGCCCATCAGTCCTGAGAAGCTGCGAGTGGACATCCCTGTCGACGCCCGTATTACAGACAGGCGCTTCGACCCGCCGCTTTTCTACGACCACAAGCTGAACCCGACAGACGACCAACTCCTTGAACTCTATAGACAACGAGAGGTGGAGCAGAAAGCGAGAGGAGATGCGACCCGTTGAGACGAATGCACCGACGTTCACTTGCGGGGTTTGCTGGGCACCGCGGCGCGCGACAGCATTGCGGCACCCAAGCGGCCACACTCACCCGTTTCCCGTGGCGGTCCGTGGCGACTGCACTGGCCATGTGGGCGGCAGTCCTTGGCGGCCGCGGCAGCATTTCGATGGCCGCGCAGCTTCAGGCGCCAAGCCTCGAGCATGACTTCGGCCTCGCGCGTCAGCAACAGAACTTGAGACATGCCTTCACGGTGTTCAACGTGGGGAGGAAGAAGGAGGACTTGCGCCCCAGTCCGAGCTGCAGTTGTGTGAGCGCCACTATAACCCCGCCCGCCGTAGCCCCGGGCGATGGGTGTTCTCTGGAGGTGTCAGTCCAGACGGGTGAACTGCGTGGGCGACAAGAGGTTACGCTCCGCATCTTCGCCGACGACGAGACTACCGAGTCGCTCCTGTTCCGAGTGGTCTTCACGGTGACGCCAGAATTCGAGGTGACTCCCGCCGAGGTCAGGTTCTCGGTCAAGCACGCCAACACCGGCAACGCGGTAGTGGTTGTGCGGCCCGTCGCAGGGAAGGGAGTTCGGGTGACCAGCGTGGAATCTGACTCGCCTTTCGTCCAAGCAGCGGTGAGCGAGGCGAAGGGGAAGCACACGGGCTCTCGTCTGGTGCGTGTCAGTGTGCCGCCGTGTGCGCCCCAGGGCAGGCTGACGGCCGTTCTGCGCGTCAAGACGACAAGCGCGCGTGTGCCCGTGTTGAGGATTCCCGTCGCTGTCTCGGTCAACGGGCCCTTCGCGCTTTCACCGAACCAGGTTTCGTTTGGCATGGTCTACGCCCCGGACGGTGCCGTAAGCACCCAGACCCGGCAGGTCACGGTCCGACGCAAGGACGGGAAGGCTTTCATGCTCTCCATTGGCGCGTGCGGTCACCAAGGGGTGTCGGCCCGACTTGCGGAGAGCGGCAAGCGCTCTGTGCACCACGTGATTATCTTGCTGCGTCTGCAGGTGGGGACGCCCCGTTCGACGGGATTCCTTGAGACCGCGATTCCGTTGTACGCAGACGGCACCAGAGAACCTGCCATACTGCTCCCGACCCTCGCGTACGTTCGCCCCCGACGTTCGGCAGATTCGTCGTCGTGCTGCGGGAAGACCGCTGGCGCTGAAGGATCAAGGCGATCGGAGCCCCGCTGAGTAGGCTTCGGCACTGGAAGGAGCTTCGAAACTGTAGGCACAGGCTTACGGTCTTACCGCCACCCGCGCGGCATGGTGCGAGGCCGGGAAAGAGCTCGTCCCGCATTGGGACTCTACCACGTTGTTGGATGGCGTGGGCCCTGACCCGCGTGCCGCTGCTCGACTGCTCTGGCACCCCTCCCCCCGTTCCCCCTCTCGTGACGGCCGCCGCCGACAACCTCCACGCCCGCCTCAACGCCCAGCTTGCCCTCGGCGACTACGGCAACGCCGTCGCCGACGCCGTGGACGAGATGCGCGAAGCCGGCAACAGCAAAGACAAGTTCAAGATGGCCCAATCCCTCACCGACGTAGCGCGGTGCTTCAAAGCCAAAGACCTGAACCTGCTCCGCGCCAACCGGTTCCTGGAGTACCAGAAGACGGGGCAGGGGGAGAATCCACTGCCGACGTTCTGAAAGCTGATCTGATAGCTGACCGCTGAGAGCTTGCGAGACCTACCATGACGAGACTGTTCACAACCATCGCGGTGCTGACAGCACTGGGCACAGCCTCCGCTCAGGTTCCTGAAGCCTGGAAGGACTGGCCGCCGGAGGTGTTTGACCGGGTCGGAGTAGAGCCGGTCGAGTTGCGCGGCATATTGGGCTTCGACCTGGTCGGCGTGGAGCCGGTTAGTGTACCATCAAAGCTGGGGGTGAGTGAGGGCGGGCCCGACCGGTCGCTGCCGGGCGCTGTGAACGCGGGAGAGCGGCTCATGTACGCTCGCTTCAAGAACGGCGACTTGGCGGAGGCGGTGCGAGCATGGCTCCGGCGTCGTAGCCGGGATGAGTTGATCCAACTGGTCGAGACGACTCCCCGACACGCCGATGACCATGCGGCGTGCGACGCGGCGCTGGAAGCGTTGCTCGCGGAGAATGGGAAGCTCGACGCACGTCGGACCGATCTGCCTGACAGGACGGCGCTACGTCTGGCGGACTACTTCCGAGAACGCGGCGACGAGAGGTGCGTGCCACTCTATGAGCAGCTCCTCGGCAAGCGCAACGCCAAGACAGATGGTTGGGTGCCCGAGCTCTACGGTCTGGGGGAGTTCGCCAGCCGAAAGGGGAGGGCGGGCGATGCGGTCACCTACTTCCGAAAGGCCGGAGACTTCACAGACAACCAGGATGTTCTTGCGGATATGGAGATAGAAGCGTTGCGCACTCTTGCGGTGTCCGGCCCGGCTGGCACTGCTGCCAATGCGTACCAACAGCTCCTGCAACGAGACTTGCAGCCGTACCGAGCTTGGGTCGCCCTCGGGGATCTGGCCGGTCTCTATCGACAAATGGGCAAGCCCGCTCTTGGCGCGCAACTGCTGTCCGATGCCGAAGACGGGCACTGGGGAGTCATAGTGAAGTTCTACGCATTGCGCGCCCGCGCTGAGGCGCTTCGGCGGGTTGCATCGTGCGCAGTCGAGGGAGACGTGCGTCGGACCGGCTTCTTGCAGGCGTTGCGGCTATATGACCAAGCTCTTACGGCAGTGGCTGAGGCGGATCCACAGAGCAGGGACCGCCAGACTGAACGCGTAGTCTCAGAGGCGCAGCGGATGGCCGACCATCTCAGGTCCGGTGTGTGCGCGTCTGATGGGAGGAGGTGACCGCTGCCTCACGGGAGAGCAACAGATAACTGGTCCACATCGTTCTATCAGCAATCCGCGTGACGCTGCACCCCTGCAGCGGACGACTCTATCGAACAGCCGCGATCCAACGAAGGAGAGAATGACATGACTAAGCGAGTTCCGGGCCGAGTACCCATCGTTCAGCTTGTGGTTGCAATAGCTATCCCAGGGCTGCTATGTCTCGCTATGCCCAGCGCCCTCGCCAACCCCATTGGGCCTTGTGAGTATGCATGGACATCCTGCGACAACAGCTGCGCCATCGTGTGGGACCAACAGGTGCAGCAATGGAAGTGTGACTGGAAGCACTGGACCACAGTACACCTGCAGTGCCTCATGGTTGCCGGGAACTGCTCGTGGCAATTCACGGGCGGGACCTGGAACAGCACGTTCTACTACTGCGATCCGTTCCCGAATGCGTGGGGATGGCAGTGCGCCCAGGATGACTGCACGCACGATACGATTGCATGCACCCAGTGAGAAGCATCGCCCTCGTCAGCCGGTGCAGTCGGGCCGTGCGAACTGGCGGGCCGTTGGCGGCGCGGCGGCATCGGCAGGCTAGGGCGGGAAGGAACGGTGGAGAATGACCAGTCTACGGCACCGCGCGGGACGGCGTCTGCCAACACCCTACGTCTTGGCGGCACTCGCTGTCGCGATGGTATGCTCTCCCACGACCGTGAGCGGAGCGGCCGACCCAGTCTCGACCTTCTGGGCTGCATACGCGCGCAACTTCGATCTTGCCGCAGTGCATTCACTCCAGTTGACCTGCGCCATTGAGCGTGTTGCCGCCGACTCGGTGCCAAGGTGGCGGGTCACGCGGATGGCGCTTCAGGAGACGCGCGCGTGGTACGAGGTACTACTCCCGCAGCGCAGTGCGGCGGTCCCCCTTGAGCCGAAGCCACCGGACAGGCCGGAGCGTCCGACAGAGGCGAACGACCCAGCGATGTGGGCGTACTGGTGCAACGGCGAGGCGGAATACAAGGTCAACCTCCTCCCGGCGTCGGCGTGGGAGATCAGAGCAGTTGGGCAGCAGCCGCAGAACTCCGAGGCCTTCAGGCTTGGCCAGAATCTGCTTCAGGAGTTTGGCTTCCGCCCTGGTGGAGCGCCATACCAATCGGACGGTACCTCCTATGAATGGAGGGCGGATGAGCGTGTGATAGTGGTCCGGTTCGCCCACGGCGCACACTACTTCGAGTACTATGTCTCTGACGACCCTAAGCTGAACGGACTCCCAGCCAAGATCCGGATGTTCAACCGTGGTGATAAGCTAGTCGCGGCATGGGCTTACGAGGGATGGACGGACGCTGGCGGGATCCGGTTGCCCACCACCGTTGAGCAGGTAAACTACCTGCCGGCTGGCGCGCACTCCTTCGACGAGGCTCGAGAATCATCGTGCCGCACGGAGAGATGGCACATTCTTCATGCCCGGGTCAACGGCGCCATTGCCCCGGAGTCCTTCACCCCCTGGATCCCGGACGGACACGATGTGCTGGACTTCCGCTTCGACAGCCTCCCACTCCACTATGTCCAGAACAATCGCAGGACCCAAGAGCAGCTATTGGAGATGGCTGCGCAAGAGAAGGTCCGTCGCGATCGCCGTTAGAAGGAGGCTCCAAGTGACTGCAACACGTCATCGCTGGCGCAGAGGAGCGGCCCGCTGTCGCGCGTGGACGGCAGGACTGGCGTCAGTTCTGACACTGGCCACGTTGGGGCGATGCTGCCCGGCCGAGAGCGCTCTGCGTGTACAGGACCCGATCCGCGATCTGGGCGTCGTCCGGCAGAACGAGATTGTGTCGGTCCGGTTCGCCGTGACCAACGCCGGCCAGCGACGGGTTCGGATCGTGAGCGCGGCACCGTCCTGCACGTGTGTCAGTCTGGATCTGACGGACCCGGATGTCCAACCGGGTGGCCAATGCAGTGTCCGTGCGAAGCTGGCGGTCGGACTGCTGGAAGGCGATCAGGTGAACTCGATCATCCTGGGGACGGAAGAACCAAATGCTGAGCCACTCGTCCTGAAAGTGGTTTTCCGAGTGGTGCCGGAGTTCCGGGTCAGCCCAACGGACTTGAAGTTCGCTTTTGGTCAGGACGGCAAGTGGCCTTCCCAAACGGTGCAAATCGTCCCGCTCGCAGATCCGCCCGCCGTGCCGGTGGCTGTGTCCAGCGACTCCCCGGCATTCACGGCCCACCTGGACGTGACAGAGGACGGCACACCGGCAGTGGTTGTGTCGCTGACTGATCCGCCCCCCCAAGGTGACCACCGAGGCGTTGTCACGATCACGACCAACAGCGAATATCGCCCGCACGTCGATATCGTGGCAGAAGCCGAGGTCCCCGGGCCTTGGGTGTGCCAGCCGACAAGGGTAGGCTTCGGGTTCGTCACGGCCGGCAAGGCGGATCCCGTCATCAGGACGATCCGAATCAACCGCCGAGACCGCGTTGCCTTCGCTGTCGAGGAGTTGAGGTGCATGGGCGCCCCTTTCTCGGCGGAGGTTGTCGGCCTGGGAGAGCAGGCGACGCACGAGATTCGCGTGCGCATGGACCAGTCCGCCCTTGTGGCGCCCAAGGAGAGTGCGGAACTGGTCTCCGGGAACCTCTGCGTGCGCATGCAGGGGGCACAGGGGTACGCTCTGGTCGTGCCGCTGCTGGCCGCCCTGCAGCCCGAGGGACCGTCGGGCTGCAAGGGGTGTCCACCCAAAGACTCCGACAGCACGCTGAAGAAGGCCACAGGCGATCACCAGAAGGGCGGCTGACAACAGGCGGCAGTCGCCGACCCGCGTGAGAGTTGGCGGAGCGGGGTCGCATCCGCGTCTCTTGCCTCTCGGCAGAACAGACGGCCCCCGCGGGGCCCGCATCTCCCCCACCAACTCCCGCCTAACCACCTCCAGCTCCCCGCCCACGACCGCATGTAGTCCTGCGGCGCGCGCCCGGCTCGGAGAACCGCGGCGGCCCTTGCAGAGCCCGCCAGTGGGTGCCGCGGACGGGCCTGCTGCCAGCCAAGACAGGCCCGGTGCCGTCCGAGGCGACCTCGGGTGCGTCCGGGCCCGGCCCGGATGACTTCGGGCCGGTCTTGGGGTATTATGAGGGCGGCCCCACCCCGAGAGAGGCAGGCCCGGGCGGACCCGCGGCAGCCTCGGCCCGGTGCGGGCCAGGCCCGAACCGGCGCGGGCCGGTCTTGGCACAGTTCGGGCCGATCTTGGGCGCACCCGGGCCGGGCCCGGGTGTGTCCGGGCCTGGCCGCAACCAGTCGGAGGCAGGCCAACCGGCGTCTGTGAGATGAAACGACGCGTGGAAGCGAGGCGCAGCAGTCGGGCGTGCAGGTGAGGAAAGGAGTCAGTACGAGGGCAATCTCTGCCCTAATGCGCGCGCAACGCTTTGAGTCGGCCGCCATCGGCCCCGCCGACCGCCTCCGGCAAGCTACTCGGTCACAAGCGGGACGTGTCGTATCAGGCACTGATCAAGCTGACGCTCGCTGACATGGTGCAACGGGAGTTGGGGGCTGTTCCGGCCCCGGGAGCCCGTTCCCTGCCAACAGAGGCTCCGCGCCTTCCGGAAGGCGCAGTCCGGCGCGCGTACCGTGTCGGGATCGCGCTGGATCAAGAAGCCCGTGTCTCCGTGGACGCGACCGAGTCCGTGGGTCAGGACAGAGTGCCCCAACCTCACGTGCAGGCCGGAGGCCACTTCGCCGTGCTCTTCTCCCGGTGGCGCCCTGTCGACGACCGCTCCTTTCACCAACTCGCGCCACATGCCATTGTCCGGCATGTGCCAGGACCCCTCGGCGGTGACGTGACGCTGGACTTCCACTGCGGCGACGCTCATCGGGGATCATCTCGCGGTCCGCGGACCGCGAGGCGGATTATAGCAGGATTCGCGGTCGGTGGGGCGAATTGCCAAGCTGCGACTTCGTCCCCGCAACTCGAACCGGAGTCGCCGCAGGACTGACGATGAGTTCCTTGCCCAACCGAAGCCTCACAGACGCGGTCAAGCGCAGCGCGGCCTTCCTGCTCGTGTCTCTCGCCGCGTTGTCCCGTCCGGCTGGCGCAGGACCCGCCGAGCGCCTCTGGCAGTTCCTGTCGACCCATCCCGAGTCCGGCGTCTTCGGCTACCCGGGTGAGGTCGCGCTGCGGAAGTACGTGTTCCGCGAGTTCCGCCGGCTCGGGCTGAAGGAAGTCCACGGGTTGCCATTCGAGACGGGGACTCCGTTCCAGCACTACGCACGGCTGCAGGTCGCCGGCGAGGTCAACACTCAAGATCCGAAGTCCGAAACCAGCAATCCGACATCCCAAATCCGACATCCCAAATCCGAGATCCCCCTCCAGTGCTTCTGGCCCAACCAGGTGCGGACCTGCTCCACACCGCGGGAGGGCATCAAGGGCAAGCTGCTCTACGCGGGCGACGGGCAGTACCGACGGTTCGACGGCCAGGAGGTCCGGGGGCGCATCGTGCTGCTGGACTTGGACTGCGGCGACCGCTGGTTGAATGCCTTTGAGCTGGGTGCTAGTGCAGTTGTCTTCCTGCCCAAAGGGCCGGTGCCCCGGCAGGAACTGGAGAAGAAGCTCCTGTCTCTGCCGCTCAACGCGCCGCGGTTCCTGGCGCCCGAGCGGTCCGTCGGCCGGCTGAAAGAACTGGCTGCCACAGAGGCGGAGGTGACGCTGGCGGCGTGGCAGGAGTGGCGCCAAGTCACCGGCTATGACGTGCTGGGCAAGATCCCGGGAACGGACCCTGAACTCGGGAAAGAGCACTTGGTGATCTCGGCTCACTACGACCGGATCTCCGCCGTGCCCACGCTGGCTCCGGGCGCCGAGAATCTGGTCAGCTTGGCGGCGCTACTGGAAGTCGCTGAGGAGTTGGCGCAGCATCCGCCGAAACGGACTGTGGTGTTGCTGGCGACTTCGGCACACTACCTGGGCATGGCCGGCATGGGGGCCTTCGTGCGGGCGTACGACCTCGCCGCCAGGGACGTTGTCCTCCAAGCGGACCTCGACCCGGACGGGAAGCGCTCGGCGCGGCTGAAGGGGTTGATGAACCGCTACTTCAGCGGCTACGCCGACGAGAAGCAGCAGCCGTTGACCTTCTTGATGAGCCTTGACCTCAGCGCTGGCGGGACGCGGACGGGGATCTTCCATTTCGGCGCGTACGAGGAGAACCGAGACCTGTACCGCGAGCGTCGATACGTTCTGGTGGGCCAGCGGGTGGCGCGGCAGACGGAAGCGCTGGAGAAGACAAGCGGGCTGGCCGCCGCGACCCACTTCGCTGACGGCATCAACCCGCAGAAAGGGCGCAGCCCGGAGAGCTTCTTCTCCGAGCTGCCTGCGTTCGAGAGCGAGGTGGCGTCGCTCGTCTTCCCCGGTCTGGCCTGGGCGACGTGCAGCGATGATCGCGACTTCGTGAATACCCCCTTCGACACGCTGGACCGCCTCCTCGCGCGGACGCCGTGCGTCCGCGAACGGACGGGGTCCGTTCGCGAACGGACGCCATGCGTCCGACGCGACAGCGCCGACGCCCAAATCGGCTACCTGCGCCGACTCATGCCGTTGATTGCCAACGACGAGCGCTTCCCGGTGCGCACCGTCGAAGACGGCAGGCTGAAGGAGCCGGTCTTCGGGCAGTCAGTGTGGTGGGACAAGGGCGAGACGTTCTTCCCCAGCACGCCGGTGCCATTTCCCGTCGCCGCCGCCACGATCCAGCGCGGCTGGTTGGGCGGGTTCATGCGCAGCTACCCCAAGCCGCTGTTCGGGGTGCACATGGAGCAGACCGTCGTCGGCGACGCGGAGGGTAAGTGGAGCCTGGAGAACTTCCTGTGGCCGTATGGCGCCCGGGCGGAGAGCCAGGGGGTCGACCCGTTGCTGCTTGTCCCCGGCGACTTGAGCAACGTGCGGCACTTTGCCGAGCGCTTGGAGCGGGCACGCGACCCGCTTTCCGCCTACCTGAAGCAGCAACTCCCGCCGGAAGCTGCGGCCCGGTTGCGGGAGTACGTCGCCGCCTCGGAAGACGAGAAGATGTCCGTCGAGCGGTCGCTGATGGACGCAGTCAACCTGGCGCTGCTGGACAGGAAGCTGTATGCGGCCGACCGGTTCGCCGGGGTTGCACTGTTAGACGAGTTGCGCCTGAGGGCCGAGCGACGGCCGGCGGGCGTCGAACTCAGCCGGCTCAACCGCCTGCTGCTCCATGCCGCCTACCCCGCGGCCATCCCCGCCCCGCCTCAGTCCGGCGCCATCGCGCTCGCCCCCGACAAGGGTGAGGAAGGCGACCGGAAGTCCAGCTTCCTCAACGTGGACGTGGGCGCCAAGGGCGGGCGGCTGCTCACGCAAGTCCTCTTCCACTGCACGGGCATGGACTTCGTCAACCTGTTCGACCCACGCCAGTTGACGGCGCTACGCAACGTGAGCGTGCTGGACGCGAAGACGGCGACGGAGCCGATGGAGTTCGGCTGGTCGCTGCCGCTGGCCACCCGCTACGACTCCTCGTATGTCGAGCCGTGCGCAGTGGTGTTCGCCGACCCGCCGTCGAGGATCTCGGCATTGATGGGCGGCGGGCTCATCGGCCACCGGTTGGTGCTGATCCACTCGACACCCAAGGAGCCGTTCGGCGTGGGTCTCCCGGCCACAACCGCGCGGGTGCCACTTGCCATGAAGCAAGTCGCCCACGATCTCTACCAGTTGGATGAGTACCGGCTGGGCATCCTGAAGCGGCACGGCATCGAGAGCGAATACCTCCATGAGTTGCATGTCGAGACGAAGCGGCTACTGGACGAATCGGGCCAATCGGTGAACCGTCGGCTGTGGAGCCGCGCCGTTCCCGCTGCCAGTCGCGCCTGGGCGCTGGAATCCACCGTGTACCCGGCGACGCTGGCCACGTCCAACGACGTGGTGAAAGGCGTCCTGCTGTACCTTCTCCTGACGCTCCCCTTCGCCTACTTCATCGAGCGGCTGTTGTTCGGCTTCGCCGACATCCGCAAACAGATCGCCGCGACGGTGGGCGTCTTCGGCGTGGTGCTGGTCATCCTGGCCGCCGTGCACCCGGCCTTCAGTATTACCTTCACGCCGTTCATCATCTTCCTGGCGTTTTTGATCCTCACGCTGGCGGCTATCGTGAGCAGCATAATTGTGCGCAAGTTCCAGGTCGAGCTGCGCCAACTCCGCGGCGGGATGCGAGGCGTCCGAGAGGCGGACGTGAACCGCGTTGGGGCGCTGACGGCTGCGATCAACCTGGGCATCGCCAACATGCGGCGGCGCCCCATTCGGACATGGCTGACGTGCAGCACAATTGTACTGCTCACGTTCACGGTCCTGTCGTTCACGTCCCTCCGCGGCTTCATGAAGTACAACCAGTTCCCGCTGCCGTGGCAGGCACCGTTCGAGGGACTCATGCTCCGGAACCTGAGCTGGGGCTCGCTGGAGGAGGGCGAGTACCGCGGGTTCATGGACTCCCTGTCCGACCGGTTCTACGTCGCCCCGCGCTACTGGCACATGCCGCCCCGCCCGGAGGAGCCGACCGTCACGGAGGTCAGCATCACAACTCCGGGCAGAGCGGCCCCGCAGATCCTGGCGCTGGACACCGTGGTCGGCTTGGGAGTCAATGAGCCTCGGTGCACTGCCGTTGGTCGCACGCTGACTGCCGGCCGTTGGTTCCGTGCGGGTGAGCAGGCGTGCCTCGTGCCGGACACGGTGGCGCAGGCCGCGGGCATCACCCGCGGCAATATGCGGCAGTCGCAAGTCACCTTCTACGGGACACCACTGACCGTTTGCGGCATCTTCAGCTCGAAGAAGATGGACCAGATAAAGGGCCTTGGCGAGGAGCCGATCACGCCGGTGAACTTCCTCATGTACCGGCCGGCGTACCGGTCAGAAGACGAAGAGCTTCACCCCGACGCGCTGGCCATGGAGGAGTACATTCACTGGCCGTCGTCGACCACACTGCTCATCCCGGCGGAGGTCTCGGCCGCCAAAGGCGGCACCCTTCGCGAGATCCTGGCGGCACCAAAGAGGAACCTCGATCTGGAAGCCGAACTGGCGCCACTGCTGCGCAAATGGTCGCTCATCCTCTATGTCGGGCAGGGCGGGCAAGCCAAGCTGTACAGCTCGCTGGCATCGTCTTCCTTCAGCGGCTTCAAAGACCTGTTCATCCCGGTGCTCATTGCGGCGATCATTGTGTTGAACACCATGCTGGGATCGGTCTACGAGCGCGTGCGAGAGATCGGCGTCTACAACTCCGTCGGGCTGTCGCCGGTCCATATCGCGTCGCTCTTTCTGGCGGAGGCCGCGGTTTACGCCACCATCGGGGCCATTCTCGGCTACCTGCTGGGGCAGGTGGCTGCGAAGGTGCTGACGGTGACGGGGTGGCTACCGGGACTGACGCTGAACTACTCCTCGGGGTCGGCAGCGACGACGATTCTGTTCGTCGTCGCAGTGGTCATGCTGTCCGCGATCTACCCAGCTCGGCAGGCGACGCGAATGGCTGTGCCCGACCTGGAGACTTCCTGGCAGTTGGGCGAGCCCGAGGGCGACCATTGGGCGTTCCGACTCCCGTTCCAGGTAAGCGAGGAGCAGGCGCTGGACATGGCCGGATTCATGTTCGAGTTCTTCGCGATGCACCGGGAACAGGCGGTTGGCAACTTCTTCGCGCAAGGGATTGTTCTGTCTGTCGAGGCGCAGGAGCCTGCCCCGGCCCCTGCGCCGCCGGCGAGTGCCCCTCAGTCTTCCGTTCGCCACGCCAGAAAAGTTGGTCCACGTCTGGACTTCACCGCCTGGTTGGCGCCGTACGACTTCGGCGTCAGCCACCGGGTAGCGATGTGGACGGAAGAGGTGGCTCCAGGGACTTTGGGATGGCGACTCGACTTGACGCGGGTGAGCGGCGACGTCACTTCCTGGCGCCGCGCAACCCAGACGTTCCTCAAACGCGTTCGGAAGCAGTTGCTCCTGTGGCGCGCAGTGAACCCGGCCGATCGGGGGACCTACCGCGAGACGGCGCTGGCTCAGTTAGGCCAGCGGGCTGGAGAGGGCGACTGAGGGCAGCAGTGCAGATATTCGCCCGAGGAAAGGAAGGGCACTGGCGCTGGTGAATCATCATATCCGTAGTCGGAGCGAAGCCCGCCCAACAGTCATAGACGACGAGGCGGCCAACGCAAGGTAGACGCCCCCAAGGAGGCCTCGAAATGAGCGAAGAAGAAACCCGTCAACCAGAAGCGGAGACTGCCGCGCCGGAGACCGCGGCACCAGTGCCCGAACCAACGCCGCCGCCGGCAGCGAAAGGGAAAGGCCCGGTGAAGCCTGTACGACGGGGTGGCGGGTGGTTGCCGACGCTCGTGGTCATCGTGTTTGCTGTTGCCACCGTTGTGCTCTATCTCGAATGGACGGCTGTAAGGGTCGAGCTGAACCAGAGCCGAAGAAGCGGCCACCTGGCAGCAGCAAGCGTTTTGGGCCAAGCCAGTACCGAGCTGGCGACCACAAAGCAGAAGATTGCTTCGCGCGACTTCGGCGACGCCCAGCAGTCGCTTCGCCGCGCGAAACTGCTCATAGACGCCGCGCGCGTCTCGGCGACGGATGAAGCCTCCATCGACATCCTGACTCGAACCACGGCCGCCATGAAGGAAGCCACCGACGCGACGGCGGCGATGGCTGAAGAGGCGGCAGCCAAGACGGACGTGGTGCTCGATCTGCTCAAGGGCTCCCAGCAGGCGCTCACCAGTGCCTGGGTCGGCGACATGAAGAGAGACATCACCTTGGCGCGCTACTACCACAGGATCAAGGTGTCCATGGAAGACGCATTGTCGGTCTTCGAGTCGTCGAAGGTCGGCGATGTCTCGGAGGAGACGCTCAAGGAAGTGGACAAGCTCAAGAAGAAGCTTGAGAACAAGGTCGAGAGCGTCACTCCCAAGTAGCGCTCCACCGTCTCGGCAGACAGCCCCAAGTTCTGACGCGAGGAGTCCTTGGTGCTGCCGGTCGGCATCCGACCGGCAGCAAGGCGTCCCGCCCCGAGCGCAGGCGTCCACTCCCTACCGGCCCCGTCCCGCCGTCTCAAGGAGCCCCGATGAAACTATCCTTCATGAGCTTCACCTGCCCGGAAGCCACATTGGCCGAGTTCCTCGGGTACGCGCAGAGGCACGGCTATGAAGGAGTTGAGCCGCGGGCGGAAGCCAGCCACGCGCACGGCGTGGAGATCGCGGCGACGGCGGCGCAGCGAGCTGAGATCAAGCGAACATTCGCGGAGGCTGGTGTCGCCTGCGGGTGCGTGGCAACTTCGCGCAGCTACTGCTTTGCTGAGAAGCCCAGACGCGACGAGAGCGTCGCGGTGACCCGGCAGCTCGTCGAGTTGGCGGCAGACCTCGGCTGCGACCGGCTGCGGGTGTTCGGCGGCATGCCTCCGCAGGGGATGTCGATGGCCGAGGCCATCCAGATAGTCGGCGAAAACCTGGGAGAGGTCGGTCCGTTCGCAGAGCAGCACGGGGTCGTCGTCTGCCTGGAGACCCACGACGGCTTCATGCGCGCCGACGACTGCGCGGCCGCCATCCGGCTCGCGGACTCGCCAGCCATTCGCGCCACCTGGGATCTCATGCACCCCTACACCAAGGGCATGACCATCGATGAAGCGTACGCGGAGCTGAAGGGCTTGGTCTGCCACTGCCACGTGCACGATGGCACCTATCAGAACGGCCAGCCAACGCTGGCGCTCATGGGTGAAGGCGAGATCCCGCACAACCGCGCCGTTGAGCTACTCCAGGCAGAGGGCTACGGCGGCTACCTCTCCGGCGAGTACATCAACGCTTGGCTGCCAGACGAAGTGCTACCGCATGAGGCGCGGGTGCTGCGAGGGTACATGCAGTAGGCCGGCGACCGTTCCACACCACAGTCTCCGGGCGAGTTAGAGTTAGGAGCGGGCCGCTGCCCCCGGTCCTCAAGCCCCAACACTCCCTCACCGGGAGACCACTTCGTCGATCTTCGCGCACAGCTCCTTGTACTCCGTGGACGCCGAGTACTTGATGAGTTCTTGGACGCGGGTGTTCAGGTCGGGCAGCGTCTGCATCCCGGTTCCCATCTTGAAGTGAGTGCTCACCCCATCAGTGGTTGCCTGCACGCCGGTTCGCTGCTTGAGGTAGTTCTCCACATCGGCATGCTCGAACTGCGCCAGCGGGTTAGACTCGACCTCCAGGTGCATGATGGTGGCGAGGCAGAGGCGGGGGTGCCGGGTCGTGATCAGCAGCAACCGGTCCGCGGTGAGGTCGGCGAGGAGCCTCCAGTTCTGGTCGAGCAGAGAACCCAGGGCTGCGGCCGGGAAGAGGCAGGCGCGCAACACGGGCGACAGCTCGTGCGCCCACGCTGCGAGGCTCTTCAGACCGGGGGACTTTGTCCGCAGTTCGGCAATGGCACGGTAGAGCGCGTACCGGAACTCCTCCGGATTCAGGATCTCCTGCATACTCTTGGAGATCACCAGGACCGGCTTGCCGCCGCCGAGGAGGCTGACGCGGCCGACCTCCTCGTCCATGACGAACGTGTCGGGCTCCTTGACGCCCACTGCGCGGCAGTGCTCGGAGAGCATCGCCTTGATCTCCGGGAAGTTATTGGCCATGACTTTGGCCTTCAGCCCGGTCTTCTTGATCCGCCCCCGGTCTTTGCTTGTGCAAGTCATCCACGCTACGGCCCAGGAGAGCGCCAGCCAGACGATGAGGCCCGTGCCGTAGTACAGCGTGACCGGCGTCGCCGCCAGCGCAATGCCGACGACCAAGACTGGGGCGGCGACCAAGGCGAACGGCTGGACCTTCTGGGCTGTCAGCCCGGGATAGCCGTAGGCTTTCAGGGTCAGCCGGACCCGTCGTTTCTTGCCGACTTTGACCTTCATTCCCATGGTGAGGGCAACCTCCTGGCACTCGCGATCAGGGCAACAACGGTGAATCTATGTGTGGCGCCGGTCGTGGTCTCGGCCGCCACCGGCAACGGCTAGACTGCGGGCAGACGCGCCAAGTTGCCGGGCGCCGGCCTTGTTCGCTTCAGCCGCGTTCGCGGTTTGCGTCAACTCCTTGGGTCTGGCCATTGGGGCGCACACGCACTTTGCGAGTGCGGCGGTCCTCGACCTCCAGCACCTCAAACCGGCCGCAAGGCGCCTCGAAGACCTCACCGGCTTCCGGAAGTCGACCAGCCAGGTCTGCAAGGAAGCCTGCCAGCGTGTCGAACTCGCCGTCGGGCAGGTCGATGTGGAGCGCTTCGGCTACGTCGTCGACGGGCGCGCGCCCGTCGACGACATACGCGCCATCGGGGCGCGCAACGATGAGCGCCTCTTCGCCGGAATCGTGCTCGTCGCGGATCTCTCCGAAGATCTCCTCGAGCAGGTCCTCCATGGTGAGCAGACCGGCGATGCCGCCGTGCTCGTCCACCACCATGGCGATGTGCACCTGCTGCTTCTGCAGTTCGCGGAACAGCTCGTCGATCTTCTTCGTCTCGGGCACAAAGAGGGGCTCGCGCAGGTGATCGACAGGGCGGATGCCGGTGCACCCGGACACGCTCAAGGCCAGGAGATCGTTGAGGTAGACGACGCCCAGAATGTTGTCGACCTGCGTGTCGTACATGGGAATGCGGGAGTGCCCGCTCTCTGCCATGGTCTGCAGGGCCTGCTCCACGGTTGCTGCTCTGGGCAGGCACACCATGTCGGTTCGGGGCGACATCACCGCGCGTGTCACCGTCTCGCCGAACTCGAACACGCTGCGGAAGAGACGGCGCTCCTCTTCCTCCAGCACGCCCTCTTCCTGGCCGACCTCTACCAGTTCCTTCAGGTCCTCCTCCGTGACCGATTCGGCCAACTCCGGTTGGGAGCCACCAAGCAGCCGAATAAGACCGCCGGAGACCCACATAACCACCCGGGTAGGGTAGTGCAGGGCCGCCATCACAACGCCCATCCCGCGGGCCACCCGCAACGTCACCTGCTCGGCCCGCTGAACGCCGTAGCTCTTGGGCAGAATCTCACAGAAGACGAGAATGGTGGCGATCATGCAGACGCTGACAAGCTCCACCAGATGCTCGTGCTGCGGATACGCCCGGCGAGTGAGGTCGGTCGTCAGCGCCGACGCGAGGAGCACGGGAATGTTGATCCCGACGATGACTGTCGCCAGCAGTTGTTGCGACTCCCGCGACATGCGTTCGACCGCCTCGCCCGTGTTGCCATCCGGCTCCTCTTCGTCCAAAACGCGGCGGAGCCGAATCTTGTTCATCGCTACCAGCGAGGACTCAGACAGCGAGAAGAACGCAATGCCGACGAGGCACAGCAGGATACACGCACCCTCGAGAATGGCGATTGTCGTTTGATCCATCGGGGTCAGCAGACGCGCCGGCACTGCGGCACGGAACGCGTCCTCCTCAATCTCCCTCCGTCCCAGCCGACAGGCTCAACCCCGAGTGGCGGGGCAGGTCCGTTTGCAGGCGCACCTGCTCGATTCGGAGACCGACCATCTTCTCCACCGTTATCTCTACGTGACCCAGCCGGAACCGGTGCCCTTCTGCCGGCCGGTCTTCGATCAGGGTCAAGATCAGTTCGCTCAGCGTGTCCGCCTCGGTCAGCCCATGGAGGTGCGCCGCTTCAGTCGGGAGTTGCCTCAGCAGGTCCACATCGGTGAGCCGCTCGATCTGGCGGAGCGTGAGACGGGGGTCCAGCAGCCACACGTCGTCCGCCACCTGCTCGTAGTTGCTCGCCTCTTCATCGTGCTCGTCGACGATCTCGCCCACGACTTCTTCAAGCACGTCTTCGACGGTCACCAGCCCCGTAGTGCCGCCATGCTCACCGTAGACGATGGCCAGCGTGCGCCGTGAGCGTTGCAGCTCCTGGAGCAACGCGTCGACTCGCCGCGTTTCGGGGACGAAGCACGTTTCCCGGGTCACCTCGCGGACGGCGGTCGTCTCGGCTGCGGGGGTACCCAGGTAGGGGATGAGGTCTTTCGTGTGGACTACGCCGACGATGTTGTCGACGGTTTCTGCGTAGACAGGAAGCCGCGAGTGATGCGACTCAACCGCCGTCTTGAGCACCTGAGAGAGGGGCGTGCTTTCCTCTACGCAGACCATGTCCACTCGGGGAACCAGAATCTCGCGAGCGCGTTTGTCGTGGAACTCCATCACGCCGGTCAGCAAGTCGCTGGCATCTTCCTCGATGGCGCCCTCTTCTTCGGCAACCTCGATGGCCAGCTTGATCTCTTCTTCGGTGACACTGTGCTCCGCCAGAGGGAGCATGCCGAAGGGGCGCAAGAGCAGATTCACGATGCCGGTGAACAGACCGACCACCGGGTACAGTGCAACCTGCAAGACCCCCACGAACCGCGCAGCAGTCAACGCCACCCGTTCGGGGTTCTGCGAGGCATACAGGATGGGCGTAACCTCGACCAGCACGATGACGAGCGGAGGCACCAACAACAGCGGGACCCACAGACCCAGGTTCGCATCGAGGGTCGTCTTGGTGCTCAGCGCTTCGATCGTGTAGAGCAGCGAGGTGATGGCGACCAAGATGGTCGCGAGCAGGCGACTGGGCCGGACCAGCAGATGAAGCAGGACCTGCGCCGCCCGCGAACCCTCGTCCGCCAGTTGCCGGGCGCGCAACCGCCCAACCGCCAGTGTCCCAATCTCAGCCGCGGAGCAGAACGCCGCCACGGGAAGCAGCAGCGCGATGGCAAGCAAGTTGGCCCAGTGGATCATCCCCGCGCTCCTCCCGCAGGCGGCGCGGCAACACGCGGTGCGGCCGCGCGTTTCTGGTCCCGCCGTCGTCCCCTCGTCCCCGCTGCCCGCCGCCCGCTCATTCGCCGCGCGTGGCGGCCTGGTCGGCTGTTCTTTCGAGCCGTGCCTTCCGGAGGCCCGTCGTCGTCTTCCATGTGACTGTGCAAGTACTCCTGACTCAGGCGAGCGGCGCCTTCCTGGGGGCTCTACGAGGAGTTGCCTCGGCCCAGCGTGCAGCCCAATTGTTGCAGAATCCGGTGCTGCTTGGCAAGCATCTCGCGCTTCTTTTTTGGGGTGTCGTCCTCGTCGCCCAGCAGGTGCAGGATGCCGTGAACCGTCAGGAAGGCGAGTTCCTCCTGCACCGAGTGCCCGAGTTCCGCTGCTTGTTCGGCAGCGGCGTCCCACGAGACCACCACGTCGCCCAATCCGGCCGGCTCGCCCGGGAAAGTCATCCCCTCCTCCTGGGCAAAAGCCAACACGTCGGTCAACTCGGGGCACCCGTGGTACTGCCGGTTCAGTGCGCGCATGCGCCGCCTGCCGACCACGCTGAGGCAGACGCAGGCGTCGGTCGCGGCTGGGCTCGACGAGAAGGCTGCTTCCGCTGCCTGCTCAAGGAGCGTCGTGTCAACGGACCGCCGCGTTCGGTTGATGAGGGATACCCTTGGATCCATTTGCTGATTTCCGTGTCCGCCCCGGCAGCGCCTTCAACTGGATCGGCGGGTACTCGATCCGTTTGTGCAAGATGCCGGCCATGATCCGGGCGAAGCTCTTCTCGATGACTTCCAGGTCGCGCAGGGTGAGATTGCAGGCGTTCAGTTGGCCGTCTTCCAGGCGGGCCCGGATGATCTTCCGCACCCGTTCCTCAACCGCGTTGGGGGTCGGATTCGGCAGCGCTCGCACCGCGGCCTCGACACCGTCGGCCAGCATGACCACGGCCGCTTCGCGCGTCTGCGGCTTGGGACCGGGGTAGCGGAAACTGGCTTCCTCCGGGGCGGTATCTCCTTGGTTGAGCAGCGCCTGTCGGTAGAAGAAGGAAACCAACGTCGTGCCGTGGTGCTGGGCGATGATGTCGAGGACGGGCACCGGCAGGCGCAACTCTCTGCCGAGTTCGAGCCCGTCTTTGACGTGCGCCTGGATCGCCAGCACGCTGAGATTCGGCGACATCTTGTCGTGGGGGTTTTCGGCGCCGAACTGGTTCTCGACGAAGAGATACGGGCGGCGGATCTTCCCAATGTCGTGGTAGTAGCATCCCACCCGGACCAGTAGCGAGTCGGCTCCGATGGCGTCCGCAGCGGTCTCGGCCAGGTTCGCGATGATGATGGACGCGTGATACGTCCCCGGCGCCTCCACGAGCAACCGCCGAAGGAGGGGCTCATTGGGGTTCGAGAGCTCCAACAGGCGGAGGTCGGTCGTCAGATGGAAGGGCCGTTCCAGAAACATCGCCCCGCCCAACGTCAGAATCGCGGCGGCGATGCCCGACACAGCGCCGAACCCAGCCTGGTAAAGGACTTGATGCGCCGGAAGCTGCGCCAGCGTGCCCACCGCCACGGCCACCACCGTGTTCACGGCGGACAGCAGCAGCCCCGTCCTCGCGAGTTGGGACCGGCTCTGCAGCTCTCCCACCCCGAAGACACCGATCAGTGCGCTCACCCACGCCGCCGTCGGCACCCACACCTCCCCGCCGGACATAATGCCCAGCAGCAAGGACAGAATCGCTGACACCACCACTGCCAGGTGAACGTCGAGAAGCACGGCCACCAACATCCCCACTGTGGACACAATGGGGACTGGTACCCAGGGCGGCCAGCCCAGGAGGATGCCGGCTTTGTGGGTAAGTGCGCCGACGGCGAGCAGAATGCCAACCAGCCCCCACAGGCGAGGATGGTTCCAGATCTCCGGAACGTAACCGCGGATGAAGGTGCCCAGCAGAAGCAGGAAGCAGACCGAGAGCACGAAGCCGCTCGACACTTCCCGGAGGCTGCTCCGGCGCGTGTAGAGCCCGACGGCCTCCAGCCGACGGAGTTCGGCTCCGGTGACCCGCGACCCTTCCCGGATCAGCAACTCCCCTTCTTCGATCTTCTGGTACACTTCGGGCACGGCCAGCATCGTCTGGGCCCGCGCTTTCTCGGTCCCCTCATGGTCGTACACCAGGTTGGGCCGAGTCAACGAGGCCTCAAGCACCTCTCGAAGCAGGTCCTTGTAGCGGTTCCTCAGGGAGAGCTTCTCGCACTCCAAACTGAGTCGCTGACGCTGCGTTGCCAGATCATCGGTGTCGTTGTGCAGGGGGAACTTGGCGAAGGCGTCTTCGAGCCAGTGGTGCGCCTTGCCGCTGAGGTCGTCCAACACGGCGGGATCGCGGAGCGTCAGACCGGTGATCAGCGCGTCGCGCGACAGGCGGATGGACAGGTCCTGCTCCAGTCGATGAAGGCGCTCGTCGAGGGTTCCGGTCTCGTCGAGCCGGGCCGCCCGCAGCGCAGCGAAGGTCGAGTCTGCTGTGGCCAGAGTGTCGAAGCGGGCTTCGGTGTCCACTTGGTACACCTTGGGGACGCCAGCCGCGGCTTCCTGCCGGAGCTTCTCCGTCGCGTCGTCATTGACCAGGCGCGCCGAGCGAGGCGCACGGACATCAATGTTGGCGATGTCTCCTTCCTCAATCGTGAGCGTGTGCCACGGCAGCCGGCCGGTGGTTGCGAATGTCAACACCCCCGCCAAAGCAAGTCCCAGCAGAACTCGCAGGGCGGTCTCGGAGGGTGTCGATTGTCGCCGGCCGCCACCGGCTCCGGTCCCAACGCGACGCACTCGCTGGCTCAGGAAGCGCGGCGTCAGCCCCGAGCCAACGCGCTTATGCGCCTGTGTCAGTTTGCCGTGCCGCAGGCCGGCGAGTGGTTCTTTCGTGCTCTTCATACGCGCGGATGATCCTCTGTACTAACTTGTGACGCACCACATCCCGATCTGTAAGCGCCACGAACCGCAGCCCAGGAATGCCCTGCAAGATCCGGCTGGCTTCCTTGAGACCGGACGGCGTCCCTTCGGGCAGGTCGATCTGAGTGATGTCCCCAGTGACGACGCACTTGGTGCCAAACCCCATCCGTGTCAGGAACATCTTCATCTGGGGCCCGGTCGTGTTCTGCGCTTCGTCCAGAATCACGAATGAGTCGTTCAGTGTGCGCCCCCGCATGTACGCCAGCGGCGCAATCTCGATGACGCCGCGGGCGAGGTACCGCTGGCACTGGTCGAACTCCAGCATGTCGTGGAGCGCATCGTAGAGCGGGCGGAGATACGGGTCCACCTTCTCGCGCAGGTCCCCGGGGAGGAACCCCAAGCGCTCGCCGGCTTCGACTGCGGGCCGCGCCAGCACGACCCGGGTTACCGCCTTCGCCTTGAGCGCAGCAATGGCAATCGCCACCGCCAGGTAGGTCTTTCCGGTGCCGGCGGGGCCGATGGCGAAGGTCAGATCATGCTGCCGCATCGCCTCCAAGTACTCCCGCTGGCCCGTCGTCTTCGGCGCGAGCGCCTTGCCGCGCGCGGTCACCAGCACCACGTCGGAAACCAGCGTCTCGGCCTCGGCTGCTGAGTGCCCCGCCGAGACCAGGTTGATGACGGCCTGAACCTCGGCCGCGGTGAGCCCCTCGGGCTGGTCTGCAATGGCTGCTAACCGCGTCAGCGCGGTGACCACGCGGGCCGCCGCCTCGCTGTCGCCGCGGACCGCGACGGCGCCCTCCGCCGGATGCAGAGCGACCTGGAACTCGCGCTCCAGCAGCCGCAGGTTCTCGTCGCGAGGGCCGACGACCGCAGCCATGCGGTCGCGGTCCTCAATTCGCACTTCGGTTTCGACGGAGTCCATTGTCGCAGTCGGGGCGGTATCCATGGCGGTTGGAACCTCCTCCGGGCTCGCCCTCAAGCGCCGCACGTTCACGCGGCTGCCTCCGCACGAAGGCAAGCTGCGACGCCGCGGCCGGGCGAGTGGGCATTGAGTCCCCGCGCGGGGGTGACAAAGGGGCGGGCCGCAGGGCGCCCGCGTTGAGCCAGCAGGTGGCTCGGCGGCGAACTCGCTGACCGGTCGGTCACCCAGAGGGCCGTTGAACCAGACCTTCAGCGGCTGCCTGGGTGCGTCCCTGTCTCTGTGCGACAGTGCACCCACTTGCCCGGCGGCTACTGCGAGGAGGTCGGTGGTCTCTGCTGCGTTGAGAGTGTCGAGCTGGGCGGGGAGCGACACGTGGGTCGCCAACTCCGGGAACCGATCCCGGTGGTCAGACGGGCCCTTGAATACGGTTGCGATTATACGGAAGCGCCGGGGGAAAGTCAATCAGGGGCCGAGCGGAAGCGACGCCGGAAGCTGGTCAACGGAGCTGGACTCGATAGAGCAACGGGGTCCCTTCGGCGGGGTAGAGGGGTGTGAGGAAGGGGTACGCAGGGGCGACTCCCTGGCTTAGCGCTCGCTCGTAGGCGCCGTAGTACACGTACTGCACGCGGCCCGCTGAGAGGAAGTCTGCGGCTTCTGTCGACGACATCCTTCCGGCGTAGAATCGGCCGACAGCCCCCAGTTTCGTCTCGAAGTTCAGCGTCTCCGCCCAATGCCCGGCGTACACCGTGTTGCCGGACAGGCCGGGTATGTAGCTGCCCGCGTACGGTGCGGAGAGGACCACGGCGTCGTTGCTCGAGTGCGCGTCCAACCAGCGGAGGGCGGCAAGCTCGTCGTTCCCGAGATAGTATGGCGGCTGAGCGACCGAGGCCCGAGTGAGGTTGTTGGTGGCTGCAAGTTGCAGTGTCATGCCTACGAACGCCACGTTGGAGGGCACCATCGCGAGCAGCGAAAAGCCCCAGAGCACGCGGTTGGCGGCCCGCCGAACCGGTCCTCGCCAGCGGCGTCGGTTCAGCACGACCGGCAGCCAGCTCCCCAGCGCCAACGCGGCAAGAAAGCAGACCGGCAGGTGGAGACCCTCGATCATCTTCCGCTGGAAGGAGACCGGGAGGCACAGGCAACTCACGGCAGCCACCACCCAGCAGGTGGCGAACCGGGCCTCCTGGCGCCGACTCCGCCAAGCCACCCACGCCCCCAGCAGCGCCAGGGGGACGAGAAAGCCGTACGCGGCGAGCAAGTCCCGGGGAGGCGGCGGGGCTGTCACCGTGAGCGCTTTGGCGCGGAAGATGGCGTTGTGCTGGAAGGTCCAGTACTGGTAGACCAACGAAGGAGCGGAACAGCTCACGACAACCGCGGCCCGAGCGAGGACCGCAGCCCCTCCCCGGCGCGTCTCGACGAGTCGGTACAAGCACCAAAGAAGCAGCGTCAGGTAAAGCGGAAACAGATCGTATGTATGGAAGTTGCCGAGGAGCAGCGCCACCAACCCGCTGGCGACGGCGTACCGCATCCACCCCAGCCGGTCTGACAACAGGTACAGCCCCAGCGAAAGAACCAGCAGCAGCATGGAGGTTGAGAACAGCGGATACAAGTACAGCGAGAGGAAGGTGATCGCTTCGGGCATACAGAGCTGCATGCCGAAGTCTGGTGGGTTCAGGAGGGGGAGACCCACTGTGCCCAGCCCTTGGTTCAGCCACGGCGCGGCCCAACCCAGGCCGGAGGCGGTTCCGGCCAGCAGCAAGCAAAGGCGCCGGACCTCAAGCCGCGGCGTCAGCAGCGAGGCAAACCAGTAGAGAGCCACGCACAAAGCCGTGCCGCTGACGATCCTCGCCAGATGATAGACGAACACCGGCTGCAGCCGCGTGACCCGCGCGAGCCTGCCAAGCCCCAACATGAACAAGTTGAGAAACGACGCCTGCTGGGGCTCGGTGGTGAAGGCATCGCGGAGTAACCACTGACCGTCGGCAGCCTGTCGGATCCAGGAGAGATGCACGTTCGGCTCATCGGGGTTGTAAAGGAGCCAGAGATACTGCTGCCCCGGGGGGGTGAGACACCAAGCGTACACGTATGGCAGGACGGTGAGGACCATGAGTGCCGCGCCAACAGACAGCGCCCAGCGCAATTCAGCGGGTCGAAGGAGGGTTCTGGTGGGAGAGCGCACAGAGGTAGCCTATCTATAGTCGCGAAGGTTAGGAATACACCGAAGTGGAAGTTCGCAGAACTTCACCCGTGGGCGTGTGGTGAGCACCCAACACACTGCTGTGCACGCAGAGGCGTCGAACTTGTGCAATAGCTTCGGTGTATTCCTAACCTTCGCGAGTATACGAGACGAACCGAACGCACCGCAAACGACGACGCCCTGCGGCGGGCAGGAGACCCACCGGATTTTAGTGAACCGCGAGTGGCAAGTCAAACTGCCTCCGGATTGCCGGCGGGCGAATGCATTGCAGTATATGGGCGAAGAACCGCCTGGGTCTGTCCGGGGGCTGCGGCCACACGCCAAGTGCGCCGCGAGTCGGCAGGGCATCCGCCCTCTGCCGAGGAATTCCTCTTGACACAGCAGAGCGGGATCCCTATAATGGTCCCGTTCCGCCCCAATCCCAAACAAGGGTTGCCTCCGGCTGGCTGCCGGGTCACCCTCAGTATTGCCGGCCCGGATGACACACAGATGAGGTTTCCAAGCGAGGCAGGGGTCCTACAGCGGCCGCTCGACCGACCTCGTCCGAGGCTGGACCGATTGAATCGCCCTTTCACCAGTCAAGGCACCCGGAAGGGGTCTGCGGGCCTGCGGCGAACCTGATTTTCGGCGCGTCCTGCTCTGCCGGGATCAACGCGACGAACCGAGGAGACGGAGTGGTTACTACGACGATGATGAGCACCCCGAGCGGGAATGTCTCAACGATTACCCCAAGCCAGCGCCGCCGGCGCTCCAGCAGCGCGGTGTCCCGGAAGGCCGACGAGGCGAGGGTCACCCTGACCCAGGAAGACGCGAAGCTTGTCCAGAACAAGCTGTCCCACAGCGCGATCCTGACCGCGGCGACGAAAGAAGCCAAGCTGGCAAGGGCCGTTGCGCTCGCCCGCGAAGAGATGCCTACCGAACACGGGCTGATGGACGACCCGGTCGACGCCTGGTACAGCCAGATCCGCAGCACGCCGATCCTGACCGCTGAGGAAGAGGTCGCCCTCGCCAAGCGCATCGAGGGGGGCGACGAGCGGGCGCGGCGACGGATGGTCGAGTCGAACCTGCGACTCGTGTTCCGCATTGCCCAGAAGCACTGCCGACAGGGCGTGAATGGGCTGACCATGGCCGACCTTATTCAGGAGGGGAACATCGGCCTGATCCGCGCGGTCAAGAAATTCGACTACCGGAAGGGCTTCAAGTTCAGTACCTACGCCACCTACTGGATCGAGCAGGCCATCACGCGCGCCATCGAGCAGCGCGGCCCAATCATCCGGCGACCGGCGCACATCGTCGAAGCCATGCGCAAGGCGCGGACGACCGTCGCCCGCCTCAGCCGCGAGTTGGGCCGCCCCCCCACGCTGGAAGAGATCGCCACCTCTTTGGGAATGACCCAGCCCGCCCTGGAGCGCGTCCTTTCGGTGGCTGACGACCCTCTCTCGCTGGATGCCACCATCAGTGATGAGCGAACAGACACGCTGGCAGACTTCGTCGAAGACGGCGTGTCGGACGCGCCCGATCATGCAGCAATGACTTCTGTCCTGCGCGGCGAGATCGAGCAGGCGTTGGGCGACTTGCTCCCCCGCGAACAAGAGGTAATCCGCCTGCGGTTCGGGCTTGACGACGGCGTGCCGCAGACCCTGGAGCAGATTCGTCACCGGTTCGGCGTCAGCCGCGAGCGCGTGCGCCAGATCGAGCGCAACGCGCTCAACAAACTGCGCCAGTCCGACTGCTTCGCCGGTCAGCTCAGTTAGCCAGAGTCCTTCCGCTTGCGCTTCGAGGCCCGCCTTCGGGCGGGCCTTCTTGCTGTCTGAGCGCATTCTCCCAAGAGAGCCCACCGGGCGCTTGACAACACCGAGGGAGGATGGCAGGATGGTAGCAACCCGAAAGAGAACGCGATTCGCGCCGCAGCGAGCAATAGCCGGAGGATCACCCCGTGGGAGACTTCACCAAACCCGCCGCCACCGATGTCGACCTAAGGGGAATTGGCAGGAATCTGTGCCAGCCCATTCGCGAGTGTCCGGCCAGTCAGTACCTGGTCTGCGGGTGTCTGGAGACCGGGCAGAACTGCTGGGACATTGAGGACAAGCCCTGCTGCAAGCGCGACGAGTATGAGCGCTGCCTGAGTTGCGAGATTTACCTCGCGGCGGTCGCTCAGGAAAAGGGCAAACCGGGCGAGTAGCCACCGACTGGGCGGGCGCTTCACACACGATATCACCATGCCAACCCCTCTCCGTTCCGGCTTTGCCGCCGTTCTCGGGAAGACAAACGTCGGCAAGTCCACCCTCCTCAATGCGTTGGTGGGCGCCAAAGTCTCCATCGTCACCGACAAGCCTCAGACCACGCGCCACCGAATTGTCGGCATTGTCAATCGCGATTGGGCGCAACTGGTGCTCCTCGACACCCCCGGCATTCACCAGCCCAAGCACCCACTGGATGAAGCCCTCTTGACCGCGGCGAATCGCGCCTTGCCCGACGCGGAGTTGTGCCTGCTCGTGGCAGACGTGTCGGGCTCGCCCTCCCGGGAAGACGAACAGGCAGCGCGGCTCGTCCGCGACTCAGGCATCCCGACCGTGCTCGCCCTGAACAAGTGCGACCGAGTGCTCCCGGACGTGATCGAGGCCCGCGCCGTGCAGTACGGCACGCTCGTGCAGCCGGTCGCTGCACACCGGATCTCCGCCCTGACCGGCGCCGGCCTGGACGGCCTGATCGACGACCTGTTGTCGCGCCTGCCGGAGGGTCCCCACTACTACCCTGCCGACTCGACCACCGATCAGGTGGAGGACTTCCTCGTCGCGGAGCGGATCCGCGAGTGCGTCATGGAGTCGCTCCATCAAGAGGTGCCGTACTCGGTTGCGGTCACCGTGGATCAGCTCGAGCCGCGGGACAACGGCAAGCTCTACATCCACGCCAACCTCTACGTCGAGCGCGACAGCCAGAAGCGCATCCTGATCGGGCAAGGGGGGCAGACGCTGAAGGCCATCGGCGCCGCCGCCCGTGGGCAGCTCGAACCGATCTTCGGTCAATCGGTATTCCTCGATCTCTGGGTCCGCGTGCTCCCCAAGTGGCGGAAGAACGAGAGTTCCCTGCGCCGACTGGGGTACCTCGGGTCGGCCTGAGTCGCACACCGGCTCCGCCCCGCAGCCGGCGTGCGACCTACTGAACACAGCCTCTTGGCGAGCCGCTTCTCACCACTGGGCTCGTAGCCCTCATCGTGGGCCGCCGTCCGGCCCACGTAGCCGGAACCAAACCGTGTCCCCCGGCAGGAAGCGCACGCTGACTTCGCCGTCGCTGCGCCCAACGACCTCCGCCTCGATAGGCTCCGCGGCGACTCCGTCCGGCAGGAAGATCGGCTTCACGCCTCCCTCACCGGAATGGACCATCAGGAAGGCGCCATCGGTTTGCACGATCTCCCCACCGCGGACCCAGAGGTGACAGCCGGCGCTCTCGAATAGCCGGCGGAGGACTGACGCTGTTGGGTCCATGTCGCCCAAGAGGAGGCTGCGGTGACTGCCGTGCTGTCGCTCTGCCGACGAGACTTGTCCGCCCGCGCGGTAGCGACCCAGCGGCTGGGCGGCCGCGTCCGTCACCACCAGGCGCGGCGACACGGTGAGGGGAGCACCCCACGACTCGCCGGCGAGCAGGCCCTCGCCGGTGCTTCCCAAGGCGGCGTCTGCCACCTCAACCCGGATGCCGGTCAGCCTGGCGACGTTCTCCGCGTTGGCACTGTGCGGACCGAGGTATCCCGGTGCGTAGATCCAGACCGCCGTCGCCTGCTCGCGGTCGAGGCGGACACGAATGGCGCCGATCTGCTCGTCGCTCAGCCGGAAGGCGTTGGCGAACACGTAGACCTTGCAGGCAGGCACGATGTTGGCGAGGAAGTCGGCCAAGGTGTAGCACCCGACGGACGCGCCCGCTTTGGCGCTCTCGTCACGCAGGCGGTACATGGTCCAGTAGTTCGTGTCCCAGTCGTCCTTCACGCAGAACTTGCTGTCTTCGTCGAGGAGCACGGCAACTTCGGGACGGTAGGGCTGCGGGTCTCGGTATACGTCGGCATACCGCTCCTTGCGCTCGCGGAGCATGTGCCACAGGTCGGGGTGATTGAATGCTCCCCGCGAGACCAAGTCCATCCACCACGTCCCAGCCCGGTGCGCGAGAATCGAGCCGAAGTTGCGTTCGAGGACGTTCACCGACTCGTGCAAGTCGGCACACCGCTTGTCGAACAGCGTGAAATGCTCAGGCAGGTTCGCGAGGTCCACGAGGCTGGTGCGGGTGTCGTCTTCATTGAACCAGAGCTTGCCGTGGGCAGCGACTGAATCGACCGGACACATGAAACCGCCCGGCTCGCCGGCGAAGCGGCCCATGTAGGAGTAGGGGCTGGCAACCAAGTCAACGTCGGGGCACTCCAACAGCCGGCCCAGCCGGTAGTGCCCCGCGAGACTGCCCGGCAGGTCAACAGTGTAGCCGTAAAAGAACGCGCTGAGCTTTCGCCCGCCGCTGGTCTCCTTCACGATCCGCGCCCACTCAGTAATCCGGTCGGCCGTCACGTCGCTGGTGAACTCGGAGAAGTCGAGCCAGTTCTGCTCTCTGGGCAGGTCGTAGAAGACCTGGATCAGGGCGTCTCGGCCTTTCCCGCGCATGGGGAACCGTCCCGGGTCGAAGACCGGGAGGAGGGCTGACTCCAGCGTCACGTCCGGGGCGTCCCACGCCGCGCGCAACGCCGTGTCCGTTTCGTACCGGACGCGCAGCCACTTGCGGAATGCGGCCCGGTTGGCGTCTGAGTAGTCGGGGCCTTTCTGCCGGTAGTCCTCCAAGAACATCTCGTGGTAGGGTCCGCCGGCGTGCCATGCCAGGATGCGCTTGCCGTAATCGCTGGCTTCGTAGTGGCTGACCAGGTCCGCGAGATCGTCGTTGGTTGCCTTGCGGAACCACTCAGACGCGATGGACAGCCCCGGTGTCGAGCCGTCGGCAAAGCGCGCCTGCTCCGTCTCAGGAATGGTCTTCTCCCGCACTTCCTTCCACGACCAGTTGGGGCCGGGGTAGACCCGAGCCAGGAACAGCGCCTCCGGGTCGACGGCAAGGAACTTGTCCAGCAGCCCCTTCCTGTACTCGTAGTTGGGCGTCACCCCATCCGGCCGGCGCGGGCACCGCAGCGGCAGCGAGTAGAGATGCACCCCCGCGTCCCGCGCCAACGCCACCTGCTCCCGGAGGTACCGGTCGGACTCGGGCCCTGGAATGTCAGTGTTGTAGAAGAACACGACGGGCACCGTCGGCTTCCCGTCGAGAAGGAGCCGGGGCACACCGTTCGTGGACTTCACTTCGACCTTCTGCACTCCGGCGCCAAGCTCGGCAGACGCCGTGCCCAGGGAGCCGAGAACAATCAGGAAGACAGCGACCGACAGCGCGACTGAGGTGGCCATCGAGAGAGGGTGGTGGCACATAATGGTCTGTTTCGGCCCGTCGCCGCGTCAGCCTGCAGCGCCCGGCAGACGCGCGTCGGGCTGGCCGCGCATTCCGCCGAGTTCGTAGATCTGGACGGGACCGTCGATGCCTTTCACCTTCACGCGTAGTTGCCCCCCCGATCTCGGCGACGTCGCCGACCTCAGCCGAGGTGGACTGAGAGAGCAGGATCTGCCCACCGACTGTGAACGATTCGAGACGGGCCGCAACGGTCGCGGCGGCGTTGGGCAAGCCGAAGGCGGACGACCGCTTGGACCGCAACGAGCGGCAGTGCCGCTATCTACTCCCAGACGGCTCCGCGGTGCATGTGACGTATTTCGGCGGGCAAGCCCAGGCCTTTGCCCTCCGCTTCAAGCAGCCCACCGATTCCCCGGACCATGCCTTGCGGCTGGCCGGTGCCGCTCCGGAGGAGTTGGCGGTGGTCGACCTAATCGCCACCGCCAAGTCCTGGGAGGGCACCACGGCCGGCGTCGCCTTCGACGATCTGACCGTCTTCACCGACGCGCAACAGGTATCGAAGTGGGTGCGGGTCGAGGCGAAGGTGAAGGGGTGTCCCGAGTAGCCAGCGGCCGAACTCCCTCGCCGCATCCCTCAACGCCAACTCACGCCGCTGCCAACAGCAAGACTGCGCCACGCTTGGGCTGCAGCGTCAGCGCCTGGACCGACTCCCCCAGCAGGCTCACATGCCCAGGTGGCACGTTGACGCGCACCGCGGCCTGCGTCGGGTTCACGACGACGGCGCCCTTCGCGAACAGTCGCCAGAAGCCGCCCTCCCTGGGCGCGCACTCGCCCGCAGGCTCTCCCAGATCCACGTCGTAGAACGGGTACCACGCGTCCTTCTGCCCGGCGATCTTATGGTTGGCGCCGTAGAAGAAGTGGCAGCGGTCGCCGTCCAGCGCCATCAAGTACGACGCGAAGCAAAACAGCGCTTCGTCCTCCGACAACTGGGAGGGCACGCAGAGCAGATTAGTCAGCTTGCCGAGACGGTTCACCTCACGCACCTGTTCGACCTTTTCCTTCCAGCCCCAGCGATCCTCGAGTTCGGTTCGCTGCGAGAGCCACGACTCGCAGTTGGCGCCATCAGTCACGTCGACATAGGCACGCGACTCCTCTGGCTCGCCGGACCGCATGTGGTTGAAGATGATCGTCTTCTCGTCGAAGCCGGCATCGGCCGCCGCCTGCATGATTACCTGCAGCAGCGCGACTTCGTCGGCCGTCCACCCTGCCGGCGTCAGTTTGACCGGCGGCGCTGAGATCCACTTGCCGACCAGCTTCTCGAAGAACGGGAACTCGGTCGAGACGTTGTCGAGCTGGATGCCGTCGTACCAGCCGGTCTTCAGCGTCTCGACAACACGCTTCGCGAGGTAGCGCTGCAGCTCGGGCTTGCCCGTGTTGAAGGCACACCGGTTCTTGTACTTGGGGTAGTAGATGCGCACCCGCTCGCCTCTCGCGTCGTGGTGGAACCAGTCTTCGCGTGGGTTGGTATCGTTCCAGATCCGGGCGTAGTACGGGTCTTTGATCCAGTCGGCGTTCACGTCTGAAGTGTTGAAGTAGCAGAACACCTGCGCACCCGGGTTGCGCTGGCGGAAGGCATCGAGCACGTCCTTGCCCACGCTATGCGAGGCGATCATCAGGTCGTAGCGATGAGAGAGCAGAGCCAGGTCGCCGAGGCTGTTGTCGCCAAGCGCCATGAGGGTGAACCTGCCCGTGCGCTTGGCGACCGGCAGCGGAGGGAGCGGTTTGCCGGCGTGGAAGCCAGCCGGCGTCGGACCTGTCGGACGCGTCTGACCGGTCTGACCTCGTGCCAAGGCCTCGCCCGTCTCCGCCATCTCTTTGGCCAGTTCAGCAATCTCCCACTGCCGCGGCAGGCCCGTCACCTGGAGCTCGTACCGATCCTGGATCGGGTCCTTCCACTCGGCGGGGATGCCGTTGAGCCCATTGCGGATGCCCAACAGGCAGCCCACCGTCCCCGCGTTGCAGTCGGTGTCGAAGCCGCACATCGTGGCGAGGCTCACCGACTTGCGGAAGTCGCCGTCGCCGTACAGCAAACCGACGAGCACGGCAAACGTCTCCGGCAGGATCTTCGGGGTGAACTCGAGGGGGTACCGGTACGGACGGTCCGTCGGCCGCTCGGCGCGAAGGGGGTTGCCGGCGCCGTCGACCAATTGGGGCGGCGTCCAGAACCCGGCCTCCCAGCCGAACTTGCCGGTCACCGCGTTCTCGAGTGCGAGGGTGATCTGTTTGCCGGCCCACGGCTTGAGGTCGACGGTGAGATCCTGCCACCGCGGTTCACCCTCCGTCCACCGGATCGTCTCCTCGCGCACCACGACGCCTTCGACGCGGACACGAAGCAGCCAGTCCACGTCGGCGGGTCGTTCGTTGCAGTTCACGCGTAGCTTCAGGCTGCCGCCGCCGGCGGGCGCCGACACGGCCGTGCTTAGCACGGCGGGCTCCGTCTCGCCGAAGGGGTGGGTGCGAAGCACGTTCTGTTGCCCGCGGTAGTCCGGCAGCACGTCGGTTTCCGGCCAGCCGCCGGTCTCGACGAGCCACTTCGGGCTCCACGCCGCGAACCGCTGCTCCATGGACCGGTCGCGGCGGGTGTCGACGAACGTCTGCCAGGTCTGCTCCCAGTCGCCGGGCTGTTCCGTGTGCCACTGCACGGTGTCGCGGATGAGCTGTGCGAGCACGGAGTCAGCGGGGACCTGCTCCACGGCAACGGCAATGGCCGCTGGGATGTCCGGCTCCACCATCAGTTGGCTCGCCAGCGCAGCCACGAACTGCGCGGCGTACACGCCGTTCCCCACATTGAAGATCTCGGCATCGCGGGCGGCATAGTCGGCCGCGCGCTGCGGGTCACCCGGCGCCAACATGCCCCAGATCTCGGCGCGCATCTGTGCCGCGATCCACTCGGCCCGTGGTGTACCTGTGCGGAGGGGCGGCAGCTCGCCGCCTCGCAGGCGGCGGAGGGTGTCGAAGAACTCCTTCCCGAACCCGCCCCCCTCCAAGTCGGCATCGGTCAAGTGCTCGACCCACTCGGCCGCGATGTCGGCCGACGTGAACGCCGTGCCCCGCTCGCACGCAGCCTGCCAACCGAGGAAGGCCAACGTCGTGTCATCCAACGGTCCCCGCGGCGTCGGCGTCTGCGGCGGCCCGTTGAGCATGCCGTACTTGCGCCGGATGTTGTCCTTCGACCACATCTCCGTCGGCAGTGCACCGGAGCCGGCGGCCACCTTGCCGACCCAACCGGCACGGATCTTCTCAGCCCACTGCTCCACGGTCGGCCTCTCCGGCGCCGCTTGGGACTTCTGGCGCGTCAGCCAGCCGCCTAGACCTGCTGCGGCCAAGCAAGAGAGGGCGTAGACGTGCGGGCGCGTGCGTAGTGGCATGGCGCCGTTTCTTGTCGGCGGGCAGAGCGGACGTTACGCGGCCTGCCGAATTCAGGTTCATCCGGATAATGCGTACTTATCGTGAGAGAGCTTGGCTTGCAGGGGTGTCGCCGAGGCTTCGAAGCCTGAGTTTGCCGCCTTGGGCTGCCGGCAGGCTCTCGTCGGGCACAGGAGAAGAACAGGACCGGGTCACGGACTCGGTCCTGCCTGCCGTGTAGCACCGAACGGCGCTCAGGTCGCTCTCCAGCGTTGCCCTATCCTCCGTCCGGCACCCGAGAGAGTAGCCGAAACGTCTGGAGAAGTCAACGGTCTGAACCTGCCGGTAGCCAGAAGCGCTAAACTCACGAAGTACGCATTAGTCGGATGAACCTCGAATTCCAGCAACATCCGCGGATACTCCTCCATGGACTCCTACTCTACATGTAGCGCGTACTGGAGTCAAGTGCATACCCCCATTGGGCTGTATCCCTTCGCCGTGCCCTCCTGCTCCCCGAACACGGTCTCCACCGTCGAGTCCACATCCACCCACATCACCAACGCGGCACTGCGCAGGTGTTCCCCGGTCTGTGCCGCCCGCCGCCAAACGCGACCCCGCAACCGCTGGTTCAACGTCTCCAGCGCCACCACCTGAGCCCGATCCACCTCCTTGAACACCCGCCCCAACGTCGTGTCCACCGGCAGCCGCGTCCACCCCGCCACCCGCCGCAGCACGCTGTCCGCCCACACATGGCAAACGCCCGTCAACGACGTCGCGCCAGCCAACACCCCCAGCACCGCCAGCTCGATCACGTCCGACAGTTGATACGCCGCGTTCGCCCCCCGTTCGTGCGCCACCGTCTCGCTGCGCAGCCGGACTCAAGTGCGCGCCCCTCGACGAGCAGCCCTCGCGCAAGCGGCTCTACGTTACCGACCACGACGGTCTCACGTGGGAGTTCATCCAGTACCTCTCTGACGATCCGGCGGTCCGGAACGACTACTCGGTCTGAGGCGACCAGAGAGAGGGAACAGCAACCAAGCGCCGAACACTGCTCCGACACCGGCCGCCGGCCGTGAGGAGAGTGCCCGTTTGCAGCGACAAGCGATGTTCGTCGTGTGTCTGTGCGCCTGGGTCGCGGGCATGTTCCTCGCCCGCTCACCCGCCCTCGCTGAAGCACCCCGCAGCCTCAACGTGACGCTGGCCGAACGCACGGTCGCCCGGTTCAGCAAGCTGGAACTGATCCTTGCGGTGCAGCCGGTCGGCGAGAACCCCGATGACCCCAACGAGGTGGACCTGCGCGTCGAGCTGACCAGCCCCGGCGGCAGGCATCTCGTCATCCCAGCGTTCTACTCACAGGCGTTCGAGCGTCGACAATTGGATAAGGGCGGTCGCCAGGTGGCGTGGCTGTACCCGGTCGGCAGCCCGGAGTGGAAGGTGCGCTTCGCGCCGACGGAAGTAGGGACCTATACGGGCGCGGTCAAGCTGCGAGACGGAGCGGGCGACGTTGAGTCGAGGGCGTTCTCCTTCGACTGCGTGCCCTCAGAAAGCAGCGGGTTCGTGCGCGTATCGGCGCAGGATCCCCGCTTCCTGGAGTTCGCCGACGGGAAGCCGTTCTTCGTCCTCGGCCAGAACGTCGCCTTCATCAAGAGCCTCGGCGAAGCAGAAGACATGTTCGCCAAACTCGGCGCAGACGGCGCCAACTACGTTCGCGTGTGGGCCTGCTGCGAAGACTGGGCGATGGGCGTGGAGGCTCGGAAGAGCGCGTGGGGTCGGTCGTGGGAGTGGGCGCCGCCTCTCGTTCAGCTTCCTGGGCGCGAGGGCTACCACTCCGCTCAGCGGTGCGTGCAGATTGCCGGCAAGGAGGGCGCGTCCATCGCGCTGTCGCCGACCCGCGACCTGGCGACCCAACCCGACACCCGCTACCTGCTGACGGGCAAAGTGAGGACCGACAACGGGGTCAGCCTGCGCGTCGAAGTGCAAGGGACGCCGCCGGCCGAGCCCCTATCGAGCCCGGGGAAGTGGACTGCCTTCCGGCATGAGTTCACCACAGGCGCCGATCAGTGGTGGCTGCCCGGCGTTAGCTTCGCCTTGACGGCGAAGGGCTCGGCCTGGGTGCGGGAGCTGTCGCTGCGAGAGGCCGACGATGGTCCGGAGTTGCTGGAGGAAGCCGACGCCAACCGACCGGTGCGCGGCCGCTACAACCAGTTGGACTGCTTCATGCTCGACCAACTCGTCGAGGCCGCTGAACGGAACGGGCTCTATCTGCAGCTCTGCCTGCTGACCCGCGACCACTACATGGCCGACCTCACCGACGCCCGCAGCGGCAAGTATGGCGAGGCAGTTGCCGACGCAGAGAAACTGCTTCGGTACGCCGTCGCGCGCTGGGGGTACTCAACCCATGTCGCCACCTGGGAGTACTTCAACGAGATCGACCCCGGGCTGCCATTGGAGCGCTTCTACACGGAGTGCGGCGACTACTTGGAGCGGACTGACCCCTACCACCACCTGCGAACGGCAAGCCACTGGAACCCCGCCCCCAAGTGGTGGAAGAACGCGGCCCTCGACCTCGCCGACGAGCACTACTACATGCGCCCCAACACGGGCCCGCTCTTCAAGGACGCCGTAGCAAGTGTGCTCGGCCGGGCGGCAGAACTGCGAGCGGCGGCGCCCAGCAAACCGGCGCTTCTCAGCGAGTTCGGCATGACTGCCGACAACTGGCAGCGCACCGACTACCTCGACAAAGACAAGGACTTCACCCACCTGCACAACGCCCTTTGGGCTTCGGCTCTGTCCGGCCTGTCGGGCACCGTGATGGACTGGTTCTGGGACGACGTCCACAAGCGCGATCTCTACTCGCTCTACCGGCCGGTGGCAGCCTTCACGGCCGACGTCCCCTTCACCACCGGGAAGCTACGGAGGATCGCGGCCGCCGCGTCGCCCGACCGACTACGGCTCGTCGGGCTTCAAGGCGACGACCGCGCCTATCTGTGGCTCAACGACGCCGAGGCATCGTGGTGGAACCTCAACGTCGAGGGGCGGACGCCCGAGCGGATCCAGGACGCCTCAATCGAGATCAAGGGCTTGCCCGTGGGCCGGTATCACGTTGCGTGGTGGGACACCTTCGCCGGTCGCCCGACCGAACCGGCGACCGTCACCGCGGGCGCCCACTCGCTGCAGCTCGACGTGCCGGCGTTCTTGCGCGACACTGCCTGCAAGCTCGTGCCGGCGCCGCGGTGAGGCTGGAGTGCTGTAGCAATGGAGTGACGGAGTGATGGAGAAGCTGCGAGTTGGCGTTGTCGGACTTGGCGGGAACGGGTGCGCGTGGGTGCGCGGATACGGGGCGAGTGCACACGCCGAGGTCGTCGGGCTGTGCGACCTGTGGCCGGAACGGCTGGGGGGAGCGCGGCAACACGCACCCCAGGCGCGCGGCTACGCGGACCTCGACGAGATGCTCTGCGACGAGCGACCGGAGGTGCTCTCGGTCCACACCCCGGACCATCTGCACGCAGAGCCGTTCGTCAAGGGGCTGGAAGCCGGCTGCCACGTGCTGGTCGAGAAGCCCATGGGCAACACCCTCGGCGACCTGGACCGCATGTGCAACGCCGCCCGGCGCAGCGACCGGAAGACCCGCGTCGGCCAGATCCTCCGCTTCAACCCGCTCTTCGCAGAGCTGAAGCGGCTGGTGGTCGACGGCGTGTTCGGCGACCTCTTCTACATGGAAGCCGACTACATCCACAACCTCTTCGTGCAGGCCGATCCGGCGCGCCTCAACCCGCACATTGGGAACCTCAACTGGTACCTGCAGCACGAACTCCCGATCGTCGGCGGCGGCGTGCATCAGCTCGACCTGCTCCGCTGGTACGCCGACTGCAACGTGGTCGAGGTCTGCGGCTTCGGGAACGCCATCGCCTTCCCCGCCATGGCGAACAACGATTGTATGGCGGCGCTCTTCCGCTTCGAGAGTGGCGCCGTGGCCAAGGTGACAGCGCTCTACGGTCCGGTGGGAGACCGGCCGCCCGACGCCAACCTGGCGCTCTACGGCACCAAGGCGACGTTCCGACGGGGGCAGCTCATGGTGGGCGAAGGACACGACGCGGAAGTGACCGACCTGTCCGACCTGGGGATCCAGGGCCACCCCTTCGAGCCTCAGCTCGAGCACTTCCTTGAGTGCCTCCGCGAAGACAAGCCCACGCTGGTGGATGCCTTCAACGGAGCCAACAGCGCCGCCGCCACGATCATGGCGGCAGAAGCGATCCGGACGGGCGAGGTGCAGCGGGTGCCGGTCTACGCGAGGTGATCCGCTCCACTTTCCGCTGGGCGCGGGTCTCCTGACCGCGCCCGCCGCCCCAGCTTCTTCGCCTCGTCGATCATCGCGTGCAGGTTCTCCTCCGGCGTCTCGCGGCCGACTTGGGCGCCGAGGCCTGTGATACAATCGCCAGACGCCGTGCCGGACCGGCCGGTACGCGCGATCCGCTCAGCGCGCAGAAATCCGCCGACCATGACCAACTTCCACGAACTCTCCAACTTCATCTGGCAGATCGCCGACCTACTGCGTGGGCCGTACCGACCGCCGCAGTACGAGCGGGTGATGCTGCCGATGACGGTGCTCCGGCGGTTTGACTGCGTGTTGGCGCCGACGAAGGACGCGGTGCTGGCCGAGGATAAGCGCCGCAAGGGCGGGAAGGTGGTCGACGAGGGGCTGGACAAGCTGCTCAATGCCAAGGCTGGCCAGCGCTTCCACAACCACTCGCCCCTCACCTTCGAGAGGCTGAAGGGCGATCCCGACAACATCGAGAAGCACCTCGTCAGCTACATCAAGGGGTTTTCGGCCAACGTCCGCACCATCTTTGACTTCTTCGAGTTCGAGACCGAAATCGAGAAGCTGCGCGAGGCGAACCTCCTGTATCTGGTCGTCTCCAAGTTCTGCGACGTGGACCTGCACCCGAGCGCGGTGCCCAACGAGCAGATGGGGCTGATCTTCGCGAACCTCATCCGGCGCTTCAATGAGCTGGCCAACGAGACCGCCGGCGACCACTTCACCCCGCGCGAAGTCATCCGGCTCATGGTGAACATTCTGTTCATCAACGATGACGAACTCCTCGCCACGCCAGGCACGGTGCGCAAGCTCCTCGATCCCGCGTGCGGCACCGGCGGCATGTTGGCCGAGGCGCAGAACTATTTGCGGGAACACCATCCGGAGGCGAAGCTCTACGTTTACGGACAGGATTACAATAAGCGCGCCTTCGCCACCGCGGCTTCCGACATGCTCATGAAGCAGGTGGACCACAATGGCGGCGGAGACAACGTTCGCTTCGGCGATACCTTCACAGACGACCAGTTCGCGGGTGAGACCTACGACTACTTCCTCACCAACCCTCCCTTCGGCGTGGACTGGAAGAAGCAGCAGAAGGAGATCAACCGTGAGCACGAGAAGCTCGGGTTCGGCGGCCGCTTCGGCGCCGGGCTGCCGCGGGTCAACGACGGCTCGCTGCTCTTCCTGCAGCACATGTGGGACAAGCGCGAGCCCGTGCGCCCGGCGGAGCAGAAGCACGGCTCGCGGCTCGCCATCGTCTTCAGCGGCTCGTCGCTCTTCACCGGCGGCGCGGGTTCCGGCGAAAGCGACATCCGCAAGTGGATCATTGAGAACGACTGGCTCGAAGCCATCCTCACCCTGCCCGAGCAGATGTTCTACAACACCGGCATCGGCACCTACGTCTGGATCGTCACCAACCGCAAGGAGAAGCGGCGGAAGGGCAAGATCCAGCTCCTCGATGCGCGCGACGTGTGGACGGCGGGCGGCAGCGAGGACAACAAGCGCAGCCTCGGCGACAAGCGCCGGCACCTCACCGCCAGCCAGATCGCGGAGATCGTGAAGCTCTACGGCCGGCAGACCGACGGCGAGCGCTCCAAGGTCTTCGACAACGCCGACTTCGGCTACACCCGCGTGACCGTCGAACGCCCTCTCCGCCTGCGCTACCGGATGACGGTAGAGGACAAGGCTCGCTTCCTCGACGCCTGCCCGCACCTGCTGGACGACGTGCGGGCTATCGACAAGGCGCTGGGCCGCGAGCCGCGGCGCGATTGGAACGCGGCGTGGGAGCGCATCCAGGACCTGCTGCACGCGCGCAAGTCCCGCTGGAAGGCGACCGAACAAAAGCTCTTCCGCAGTGTCTTCACGCAGAAGGACCTCGAGGCCGAGCCGGTTCGTCTCCCCTCGCCCTCTGGGAGAGGGGCCAGGGGTGAGGGCTGCGAGCCCGACGCCGACCTGCGCGATTTCGAGAACGTGCCGCTCAAGGACGACCTCGACGCCTACTTCGAGCGGGAAGTGCGGCCCCACGTGCCCGATGCCTGGATGGACCGCAGTAAAGACAAAGTCGGCTACGAGATCAACTTCAACCGCCACTTCTACAAATACACGCCGCCGCGGCCGCTGGAGGAGATCGATGCAGAACTGAAGAAGGCGGAAGACGAGATCCTGCGGCTGCTGCGGGAGGTCACGTCCTCCTGACTCGGTTGGAGGTGAACAACCCATGCTGAAACGCCAGTTCGAGACCGTCTGGAACCAGTTGCGGATGAAGAGGAGCCAACTCCGCTCCTACCTCGATGACGTGCGGATCGAGAACCTGCGCGGCATTGCGGACCTGAAGGTGTCCTTGCAGTACCCGGTCACCGTGCTGGCGGGACCGAATGCCTGCGGGAAGAGCACCGTTCTATTCGCTACTGCGTGCCTCTACGACAGCCGTGCCACCGCAGGCGGAACGAGGCGCTATCCCTCGGATCTGTTCCCAGGCTTCAGATCCAAGCAGCAGGACATCCCCGCGGACTCCTTGCCTCAGACGGTACTGGAGTACTCGTACCAACACGAAGGGCAACGGCTGCAGATGCGCTGGCGACGGGGCGGAAGGGGCAAGTGGAACAAGAGCTTTTTTGGCCGCCCGAAGGCCAGGCAGCCGCAGCGCACCGTCTACATCCGCACACTCGCGAGCCTGAGCAACCCCGCCGAGGTTCGCAGCCTCCTCCAGCTTGGCAGGCAAACCAGGCAGGCACTCCAACCCGAGGCTGTGAGTGCTTCGCTGCTTGCGTTCGCGCATCGCGTCCTGCCGCGTCGCTACGCCTCGCTTGTCGAGGTGGGCACGCCCAAACGCGAGATCCTGTTTGCCGAGCTGGAGATGGGGGCACGGTACTCGGAGTTCCACATGGCCTCCGGCGAGCGGGCCGTGCTCCGACTGTCTCGCGAAATCTCAGAGCTCCGAGACGCGTTGGTGCTGGTCGACGAGGTCGAAGCGGGGCTCCACCCCTTCACCCAGCAGCAGTTGATGCTGGAACTCCAACGACTGGCGCTCCGACAAGACCTCCAGATCATCGTCACCACGCACAGCCCTGTCGTCTTGGACTCTGTGCCGCCGGAAGGCCGAGTCTTCCTGGAGAGGACCGACGACAACGTCGTCCAGCAGGAGACGTTCCGCGATGTACTTCAGCGAGCGTTCTACGGCCGCCCGCTGGACCGGCTGCACGTGCTCTGTGAGGACCGCGTCGGGAAGGCGGTCGTGCAGGGCGTAATGGACGTTCTCGCAGGAGACGTCGGTCTTTCCGCCGGAGACCTCGACATCGGGTGTGACACCGGCAAGGACGAGTTCCCTCAGCATGCCAGGGCCTTGGCGCGGTTCCAGCAGCTCGACAGCTTCCTCTTCGTGCTGGACGGCGATGCGGGCGAAGTCGCCGGGCAAGTCAGCGCCGCGGCCCAAGAGTGCGGGCAGCTCGCCCGTGTGTTGCTGCTGCCCGGCGAGGACGGCCCTGAGCAATGGGTCTGGGAGCGGCTAGCGAGGGCACACAGTGTCTATGCCGAGACGCTGGGCGTGGCACCGGAGGTTTTGCGCCAGGAACTGGACCAACTTGCCCGGTCATTCGAGGCCTCCACGGACAGACCGAGTGAGATTGCGAAGAACAGGCTCTCTGTGCTGATCGAGGGGCTCGGTCGGGACGTTGAGAGCGTGTGCAGGATCGTCGCGTGCGCCGAAGCGAGCGGTCCGTCGGGCAGCTTGGTTGAGTTCCGAGACCGCCTCCACGACGCCGTCCGCGATTGGCGCACGGGAGCGGGGGTGTAACGGTGAGACCTGCCGCCCATGCCCGAGTCGGCGAGCCCGAGCGCATCCGCTTGAGGCACGTTGCAGCCGTCCAGATGGGGCAGTCTCCGCCCGGTGATTCCTACGGGACCGCAGCCCAAGCCGGGCTGCCATTTTTGCAAGGCACGGCGGACTTCGGACGACCGCATCCGGTGCCCAGGGTCTACTGCTCCAACCCGGGCAAGGTGGCGAGCAGCGGCGATATCCTCTTCTCCGTTCGGGCGCCCGTCGGAGAACTGAACATGGCAGACCGCGAGTTCTGCATCGGCCGAGGGCTCTGCGCAGTGCGTGTCCGCCACCGGCTCCTCCGGTCCTACGCTTGGTGGGCACTCCATGCAGTGAGAGAGCAACTCCGCGTGGAGGCGACCGGAAGCACTTTCGATGCTGTCACGGCGGAAGAGGTGGGCGATCTGCGAGTCCCGGTCCCGCCGCGCTCGCAACAACGCGCCATCGCCGACTTCCTCGACCGCGAGACGGCGCGGATCGACCGGCTGATTGCCGAGAAGGAACGGGTGCTGCACTTGGTGGCGGAGAAGCGGCAGGCGGTGATAACGCAGGCGGTGACTCGCGGGCTGGACCCGAAGGCGCCGTTGCGGGCTTCGGGGGTGGAGTGGTTGGGGGAGATACCGGCACACTGGGATGCCCTGAAGATCGCGTACTTCGCCCGTGTCGGCAATGGCTGCACGCCAGCGCGCGACAATGCAAGCTACTGGGAGGGCGGCAGCTTTCCGTGGCTCAACAGCGCTGTCGTCAACAACCCTACTGTGGGCGACCCTCCGGACTTCGTGACAGACGTGGCGCTACGGGAGTGTCATCTGCCGCTCGTGGAACCGAACAGCGTTCTCGTGGCGATCACGGGGCAGGGGAAGACACGGGGTAAGGCATCGCTGCTGACATACCGGTCGACCATCAACCAGCACATGGCGTACATCACGCCCAATGCGACCAGAGCCGCCCCGCGCTTCGTCCAGCTTGCCTTGACAGCGGCCTACGACGTGCTACGCTTCATCAGTGATGACACCGGGAGCACCAAGGGCGCGCTGACGTGCGAGCAGATCTGCCACTTCAAGCTGGCTCTGCCGCCGCCTCACGAGCAAGAGGCAATCCGCAAACACCTCGACGCACAGGTGACCAAACTGGACGCATTGCACACGGCGGCGACCGAGACGATTGGTCTGCTCCGCGAGCGCCGCGCCGCGCTGATCGCGGCGGCGGTGACGGGGGCGATTGACGTCCGAGCAGAGGTCACATGAACCGCGTGACGATCAGTCAGGGCATGCTCCGATGGGCGTGCGAACGCGCTGGACAAAGCGCCGACAGCATAGTCCGCCGGTTTCCGAAGTTCGAGCAGTGGGAGCGCGGCGAGAAACAGCCGACGCTTAAGCAGCTCGAGGACTTCGCTCGGGGCAGGTCTCCGACCGCCCCGAAACGCTTGACCGGAAGGTCTCAAAGGGCTGCGAATCCACGGGATTCGAGGAGACCTGTCGGTCCGGGGAGCGGCGGGGTCAGGAGACCCTCGCCGAGCACATTCGCGCTAAGTACGGTTGTAGTATTAAGCTGCGCCTTGATCCGCAGTTC
>Ga0210044_10000449_pt1 | contig 62301 bp, 51 predicted proteins | sample CryGey13umfilter_2_FD_183959 | JGI IMG/M metagenome (GOLD analysis project Ga0210044, IMG submission 183959) | Groundwater microbial communities from aquifer in Utah, USA - Crystal Geyser 4/9/14 3 um filter (SPAdes) (version 2) | ecosystem: Environmental > Aquatic > Deep subsurface >...
AAACAACATCGCTGCAAACTGGTATTCTTCGATAATATTTATATGTATGATGAGAATTACCTGGATGGAATGACCGAAGAAACCCCCATCAATCCCCCCAGCAAAAAGGGAAAGATCAGGGCACAGATTGCAAAGAAAATAATGGATGAAGTCAAGGCTGGTCACCTTACTGCACTCATTGCCAGGTCGGCTGATTTTTATGGCCCGTCGATTCAGAATGTGAGTATGCTGACCGAAATGGTATTTAAACCACTAAGTACAGGCAAAAAAGCCAACTGGATGGGTTCTATCAAATACAAACATTCTTTTACTTATGCTCCTGACGCTGGTAAAGCCACTGCCCTTTTAGGAAATTCAGAAGATGCTTACAACCAGGTTTGGCATCTGCCTACTGATACAAACCCGATGACAGGAAAAGAGTGGATTATGGCCATCGCCGGGGAGATGGGTATAAAGCCAAAGATTCAGGTAGCCCCTAAATTCCTGGTTTGGATTTTGGGATTATTCATTCCAGTCATGAAAGAAATGGTGGAAATGATCTATCAGTATGATCGCAACTATGTTTTCGAAAGCAGCAAATTTGAAAAGCGTTTCGGTATCAAACCAACCTCTTATACAATTGGTATTCAAAATATTATTAAAACGGATTACACCAGGAGAACTTCTGATTCAAAATAAAATGGATAGAAACCCACTCAGGTTTTGCTGTTAACCCTGTTAAGTGGAAATCAGATAATTAATTTTTTACTAAACCCTGAGGAAGTTTTTTATAAATTCAAATACTGCTATTTTTATAAAAATATATAAAATATCCTGTTGACAGGCAGGCAATGCTTATCTTTACCAAACTACTGCAACTTACTGTACTACTCATTTCTAATATTCAAACTTTCAATGTCAACACATCAAATAAAGTACCCCAATAAAAACAAACCTGATTTCATCAACGAATTAAGGCACCAGGTAAAAGAATACTTCGAAACGAACAACATTTCAAAATATGGCAATTCCACTTTGGTAATGAAATCCATTTTTATGATTTTACTCTATTTCATGCCTTATGCCCTGATGTTATCAGGGGTAGTTTCTTCATTACCGGGTATTTTACTTTGTTGGATTGTCATGGGGATAGGCATGTCGGGAGTAGGCATGGTGCTTATGCACGATGCCAATCACCGTACTTTCTCAAAAAGTCAACAGATTAACCGTTTTTTAAGTAAATCGTTGTACTTACTTGGCGGATTCCCTCCCAATTGGCGACAACAGCACAATATCCTGCATCATGGCTTTACTAATGTCGATGGACAGGATGAAGATATCAATCCCGCCGGAGTGCTTCGTTTTTCACCACATGGTCCCCTTTTTAAAATTCATCGCTTTCAACAATGGTACGCGTGGTTTTTCTATTGTCTGATGACGCTGTCGTGGGCCACCCTAAAGGATTTCAACCAGCTTAACAGATATCGGAAAATGGAAGTAAAGTTAAACAATGGGCATAAATACAATCAATTGCTTGTTGATTTGATACTGACAAAGACGTTATATTACCTCATTTTTCTGATTATTCCATTGATCGTTCTACCCGTTTCGTGGTATTGGACCGTGACCTTTTTCTTCGCGATGCATTTTGTTAGCGGTCTGATCCTCAGTACCATTTTTCAAACCGCTCATGTGATGCCGACATCGGCCTATCCCCTGCCGGACGAAAACGGGAATTTGGAGAACAACTGGGCCATACATCAGTTGATGACTACTTCTAATTATGCACCAAAAAGCAAGATTTTCTCGTGGATGATTGGTGGATTAAATTTCCAGGTAGAGCACCATTTGTTTCCAAACATCAGCCATGTTCACTACAAGAATATATCAAATTTGGTTAAATCAGCGGCTCAAAAATACGAACTGCCTTATCATGTTCAACGCAACTTTTTCATTGCTTTGTACAGCCATTTCAAAATGCTTAAAGTTTTGGGCAGGTAATTCACATTTAATACTTAACTTGATCATTATTAAAATGTTTCAACATCATGAAGGAAAGAACTGATCAGAAACTGGCCGTTCTCATCGATGCAGATAACATTCCCTATTCAAATATTAAAGGAATGCTGGATGAAATAGCCAAACTGGGGACCCCTACCATTAAAAGGATTTATGCTGACTGGACAAAACCAACTGTATCCGGCTGGAAACCAGCCTTGCTGGAACACGCGATAACCCCCATACAGCAATACAGCTATACTCAAGGTAAAAACTCATCCGATTCGGCCATGATTATCGATGCCATGGACATTTTGCACAGCGAAAAAGTGGATGGTTTCTGTCTGGTATCCAGCGACAGCGATTTTACCCGATTGGCAACCCGGCTCAGGGAGTCGGGTATGGTGGTATTTGGTATTGGAGAAAAGAAAACCCCGAAACCGTTTATTGTTGCTTGCGATAAGTTTATCTACATCGAAATTATTGGAGCCAAAGAACCCCATAAAACTAAAAAAGTTGCAACCACTACTTCTACCGAAAGCACAAAAGTCGACACTTTAGATGAGGCTTTTATTGTGTTGCTCAAAAACTCCATTACCGATATTGCAGACGATGATGGATGGGCGGCATTGGCAGCAGTTGGTGCGTTAATCAACAAGAAGAAGCCCGATTTTGATCCCCGAAATTATGGGTTTCAAAAACTTACTCCATTGATTAAATCGCTCAAGAAACAATTTATTGTAGATGAAAGAGAAGTGGAGAAAACCCGCATTAAGCACATCTACGTGAAAATTAAAGAATAGCTGCAATTGTAACGAATAAGGAATCTTCTCCAGTAAGTCAAAAAAACAAAAGATAACAGAATCAACACTTTAGCGAGTTTAAAAGTTCAGGGAATTCTCGAAAATCATTTTGAGTCTCTGGTATTTTCTTTCTTTTCAGGTTAAACATATAACGACTTCGGCAACAATCCTAAACTTGCTCTTCACCAATTGAAACATTCTGATCACCTTAATTATAATAAGTATAAATAAATTCACGATTCCAGTCCGCTATTATAAATTAATCGCTAATTTTGCAGACGATTGGAATCAATCATTTACACTTGCAAAAATACTGATTTTAAGCATTTTAATAAAGTTGAAAATTGACCATGGCAAAATTTGAAATCATCATGCCCAAGTTGGGCGAAAGCATCATAGAAGCAACCATAACACGTTGGGTGAAAAATGTGGGAGAATCTGTTGAAGAGGATGACTCGTTGGTAGAAATAGCAACCGATAAAGTGGACAGTGAAATACCCAGTCCGGTGGAAGGAAAGCTGGTAAAAATACTCTTCAACGAAGGTGATGTGGTACCGGTAGGCACGGTTATCGCGTGGATTGAAATGGACGGTGAAGAGGGCGAAAAACCTGCCGATGAAGATGTTAAAACAGATGACGTGGCTAAACCCGAAAAAGAAAGCCCGCTGGAGGAACAAAAACAAGAATCAACAGAAACAACCATTACTGATCAGGAAAACAACGCTGATTTCTCTAAAAGTGAGCGGTTTTATTCTCCCCTGGTAAAGAGCATGGCCAAAACTGAAAATATCAGCCTGTCCGAACTTGAAAAGATCACAGGCTCAGGCCGTGATAACCGGGTTACCAAATCAGATGTTGTGGCATATCTCGATCAGCAGAAAGCAGGTGGTACTCAAATTCAGGCCAGCGCACCTGCCAAGCCAGCCTCTGTTGCAAAATCAGCCCCTGTGGTGCCTTCCGGTGAAGGTGACCAGGTGGTTGAAATGGACCGCATGCGCAAACTGATTGCAGATCACATGGTGATGTCAAAACAAGTATCGCCACATGTCACATCGTTTATTGATGCAGATGTAACCCACATTGTTAATTGGAGAAACAGGGTAAAAGATAACTTCTCCAAACGTGAGGGGGAAAAAATCACCTTCACTCCTATTTTTATTCATGCAGCAGCCCAGGCTCTTAGGGAATTCCCTCAAATCAATGTCTCGCTGGATGGCTACCATATCATTTACCGTAAAAATATCAATATTGGTATGGCCACCGCTTTGCCAAGTGGAAACCTGATTGTCCCGGTCATCAGAAATGCCGACCAGAAAAACCTGCTTGGTGTAGTTAAAAACGTGAACGACCTTGCCAATCGTGCCAGGATCAACAAGTTGCTTCCTGATGAAATTCAGGGTGGCACCTTTACCATTACCAATTTTGGTTCGTTCGACAGCCTCACAGGAACACCCATCATCAACCAACCACAAGTGGCTATTCTTGGACTTGGCGCCATTAGGAAGCAGCCCAGAGTGATAGAAACTCCGGAAGGTGACCTGATTGGAATCCGTCACATCATGATCTTATCACTGGCCTACGACCACCGGATAGTGGATGGCGCTTTGGGTGGTAAGTATCTAAAAAGAATGAAAGAACTTTTAGAAGGCTTCGATCCTGAAACTCAGATATAAATATCATTAAAACCGGGGAGCCTGACCTCCCCGGTTTTATTTAGAACTTTTACCATGGAATTAAACCTGAAAAAACCACTTGCTTTTTTTGATATCGAAGCCACTGGACTCAGCATCATAAAGGACCGCATTGTTGAGTTGTTTATCCTTAAAGTAAATCCAAACGGAACCAAAGAAAGCAATACCTGGCTGATCAATCCCGATTATCCCATTAGTGAGGAAGCAGAGCAAATTCATGGTTACAGTAATGATAGCCTCAAAGACAAACCCACCTTTAAGCAAGTAGCTAAGGAAATCAGCAAGTTTCTCCACAACTGTGACCTGGCAGGTTACAACGCTATTAAATTCGATGTCCCCATGTTGGTTGAAGAATTTTTACGAGCTGATATCGATTTTGATATAAAGAAACGGCGGTTGATCGATGTTCAAAACATCTTCATGAAAATGGAACAACGTACCCTGTCAGCAGCTTACAGGTTTTACTTACAAAAAGAATTAAAGGATGCACACGGGGCAGAAGCCGATGCGATGGCAACCTATGAAATACTCAAAGCCCAACTCGACAAATACGAAAACACAACTTTTACCGATAAAAAGGGTACAGCTTCAATCCCGGTGAAAAACGACATGGATGCCCTTCATGAATTTTCGAGCCACCACCGCAATGCCGACCTCATCGGACAAATCATTTTTAATGAAAATGATGAAGAGGTAATCAACTTTGGGAAGCACAAAGGCAAAAAGGTGGAAGAAGTATTAAAAGTTGAGCCTTCTTACTACAATTGGGTAATGAATTCCGATTTCCCGTTGTTTACCAAAAACCTGCTTACCAACATCAAACTAAGAATGAAATTACAATAGAATTATATCCCATGAAAATTGTTTGTATAGGCAGAAATTATGCAGCACATGCCCATGAGCTGAGCAATGCGATTCCTGAGTCACCGGTATTTTTCATGAAGCCGGATACCGCCATGTTGTTGAAAAACAACCCTTTTTTTTACCCATCATTTACCAGGGACTTACATTACGAAACCGAGATTGTAATTAAAATCAGTAAAAACGGAAGGCACATTGAGCAGGATTTTGCACATCGCTATTACAATGAAGTATCTGTTGGAATCGATTTTACGGCACGTGACCTGCAAAACAATTGCAAAGCAAAAGGCCTCCCATGGGAAATCGCCAAATCGTTTGATCAATCGGCACCCGTAGGTACATTTATTAAACTTGACACGTTGCCCGACCGTGAAAACATCCATTTTTGGCTCGACATCAACCACGAACGCAAACAAACTGGCACCACCCTGGATATGTTATTCAATTTTAACCAACTGATTGCTTACGTTTCCAGATTCGTTACCTTGCGCATCGGGGATTTTATTTTTACCGGAACCCCTGCCGGTGTAGGGCCAACTAAAATTGGCGATCACTTTGAAGCGTACATCGAAGATCAAAAATTACTCGATTTTAATGTAAAGTAATATTCCCTTTCTATTCAACGATCGTCTGTTGTCAAGTTGGAAATCAGGATTACTTATCAGGATAATCATCGGCTTCAATGGTTGGAAGGTTAAACACGTCTACCAAACTTACTTTGCGGTAATTAACAGGAGGATAAAAGAAATCGATTGGAATGGGTGTTTGCTTTACGTTATCAACCTCGGTTTCGATAAAATGGCCGTTTTGTCCAAACTTTTTAGATTTTACGATCAGCCCGTTGCTTAATAAATTAATGTATTCCAACGAATTTAGGGTAGTCCCCTTGCGCGAATAGGGGTTTATCTTATTATTCATTTCAATAAACAGATGAATATCGACCTCGGTATAAGGATTCACGTCCCGCGTCATCCAAAACTCCTCTTTTATAACACTATCCATCATGATGCGGTACCCTTCTACTTTTAACTGATTGATTTTCATTACACTATCTATTCTCTCGAGGGTCATTCTATCGGTAATTGTGGATGTGTCCTGATGCCGCATCTGAACCTTCAGGCTATCGTACATTTGTTGATAAACAGGTTGTTGATCATACGGAAGTTCAACAATCAGCGTTTGTAACTGAACCTCGAAAGCATCGAACATACCTGTTATCAATTCCGCAGGAACTCCATGCCAATAAGCCCGCAATGTGGGGAAGACAATGGTGAGCGTACTATCGTTTAAATTAAAAATGGTGATGGTCGAAGCATTTTCGAAACGGATTTGGTTTTGTTGAATAAATGTGCTTTGAGAAGACTTATTTCCAAAGTTATCCCGATTGGTTTCAGAAATTACCCAACCTCCCCGGCAAGTACCGGCAGCCGATAATAGAAAAAACACTATCCAAATCCAAGGTAAATACTTCATTTCAAGAACTATATCAAATAATTAAAAGTAGGGAACTGTTAATAACCCGGTGGAAAAAGCAAAATTAATAATTATCGGATGGTTTTTATTATTGGGAATAAAGATATATTTTTGCATCCTCAAATTGAAAAGACTATGGCCAATAAAAAGAATCAGGAAGAAAAAGGCGATCAACGCCTTGAGAACATTGAAGAAACCCTGACCAGAACAGAACAATTTATATTTAGCAACCAAAAGAATATTTCGGTTGTAGTGCTTATTATCGTAATTGGCATTATTGGATATTTTGCATACAACAGATACTATATAGCCCCTAAAAGTATGGAGGCATCGAAGCAAATGTATGCTGCTCAGCGATATTTTGAGCAGGATTCGCTTGAAAAAGCACTTTATGGGGATGGGAATAACCTTGGTTTTATTGACATCGCAGATGAATACGGTTCCACAAAACCCGGTAACTTAGCTAATTACTATGCGGGGATTTGCTTTTTAAAGAAAAAAGACTTTAACCAAGCCATTGATTATCTTGATGAATTCAAAGGTGACGATCATCTTATTGGCCCCATGGCTACCGGTGCGATAGGTGATGCGCATATGGAACTTGGTGACCAGAAAAAAGCAGTAGCTTTTTATCTTGAAGCCGCCAACCAGGATGCCAATGGGTTTACTTCGCCCTTGTTTTTAATGAAAGCCGGAAATGTTTATGAACTGATGGGTAAATATGATGAAGCCATCAGCACTTATCAGCGGATAAAAACCAATTTTGTTAAAAGCAAAGAAGCCGCCAGCATAGATAAGTACATAGCCCGGGCCACTACTTCAAAAGAAAATAAATAAACTTGTTTTCATAGGATGAAACCCGGCCTTAATGCCGGGTTTTTTTTATTTTTACCGGAATGAATAAAAGTGAAGCCAGAATCGTTTTTATGGGAACACCACCCTTCGCTGTTCCATCCTTATTAGCATTAGTCAACAATGGATATCATGTTGTTGGGGTGATTACCGCACCAGACCGTCCGGCAGGTCGTGGTAAAACGATAACACACTCGGCTGTCAAGTCGTGTGCAATGGAGCTGGGCTTAGCCATTCTTCAACCTGAAAACCTTAAAGACCCTGCTTTCATTGACGAGTTAAAGACCCTGAAAGCTGATTTACAGATTGTAGTCGCCTTTAGGATGCTGCCCCCCCAGGTTTGGGAAATGCCCCCATTGGGAACATTTAACTTACACGCGAGCTTATTACCACAATATCGGGGTGCGGCACCCATAAACCATGCGCTGATCAATGGAGAAACAATCACAGGGATAACCACTTTCTTACTGGACAAGGAAATCGACACGGGAAAAATTCTTTTTCAGGAATCGATTCATATCAGCCCGGATGATGATGCCGGAACATTACACGACAAACTCATGGAGTTGGGCTCAAACCTCATCATAAAAACCACGGATTCGATTCTTCATGGCCAAATTGATCCCATCTCCCAATCCGAAGTTGTGGCATCCATTTACGAACTTAAGAAGGCTCCTAAAATCTTTAAACACGACTGCTTCATTAACTGGCAGCTGGCAGGAAAAAGAATTCACAACTTCGTAAGGGGATTAAGCCCCTACCCTGCCGCCATCTCGATTTTACATAAAAACAATGGAGACGAAATTTCAATTAAGATTTTTAAGACAGAATTCATGCCGGCGGAACATGATCTTTCCCCCGGAACGATAAAAACACCGGACAATAAAAAGATATGGGTAGCTGTTCAAGATGGATTTATCAGCATTGAAGAACTACAGCAATCGGGCAAAAAACGCCTTCATGCAGACGAATTTCTAAGGGGCATTGGTCATTTTTCTCCAGGTTATCTCAGATAAAATTTTCTGTCGGCACCACAAAATGAGCAAAATTTGACTGCTTGGTAAATGATTTTGCATAAAAACAACCCTATTTATGGCGGTTTTATTAACAAAATGACGCATTTATCAACAAAAACTATTAAAATGTGCGCTATTGCTTGATTTTAATCAGATAAGCACTACATTTGTTAAGATAAATACCCTAAGTGTTAATTAAAAATTCTATTCACGATGAACAAAGCTGAATTAATCGATGCAATGGCCGCCGGAGCTGGCATCAGTAAAAGTGATGCAAAAAAAGCACTCGATGCTTTTGTTACCTCAACAGGTGATGCTCTAAAAACTGGTGACCGTGTTGCTTTAGTTGGTTTCGGATCGTTTTCCGTTTCTACGAGAGCTGCCCGCAAAGGACGTAATCCACAAACTGGCAAAGAAATTAATATCGCTGCCAAAAAAGTGGTTAAGTTTAAAGCAGGTGCCGATCTATCAAAAGTTGTAAAATAACAACTTTACATCTAGAAAAAAAACGTCCTGTTAATTATAACAGGACGTTTTTTTTTACAGTCATTTTGTCCAACAATTCGAACCGATAAGGTAGCAAGGCGTCTTCCTCCGCATATTTCACGCCAATGCGATTGCTTACCTTTATTTGACTGGTAGAAACCTCCACTCCAATTTTGTTAATCTGAATGGTTGGCCCGATTAATGATACACCATTATGACTTAAATTGATCCCAAGTGCTGAGGTTACTTTTCCGGGACCATTAAATCCATGGTAGTCAATTGAGTTTAACTTCCTTCGCGATAACATCAGATCAATCCCTTCGATGGGAATGATCCCTCTTATCAGCACTGCGTGGGGAGTGTTTTTAGGGCTGGTAACCACATTGAATAAATAGTGTATGCCATAGCACAAAAACACATAGGCTATCCCACCATGGCCGTACATGACCTCGTTGCGCGGAGTTCGCCTGCCACCGTAGGCATGAGAGGCCTTATCAGTAACTCCCGCGTAGGCTTCCGTTTCCGTAATAATGGCCGAAACAAATCCCTCAGCATTCTTTAGGGTGATTAATTTTCCCAATAAATCTTTCGCAAGAAACACAACATCGTTGTTGCAATAGTAGGATTCCTGTAAGACACTGTGAATCAAAATTAAAGGATGTAGGCAAGACCTAAGGTCAGCGACAGATAGTTAATCTTTTGTGCAAATGAGGTGGCGTAGGGTTCATTATCCCAATTCCAACCGGTAACCTCTTTAAAGTAAAGTTCTGATCCTATGTAATCGGCAAATGCCGTTATATAATAATGACTTAATCGGTATTTAAACCCAGCTCCCAAAAGGTACCCAAATCCGGTTGAGCGACTGCTTTCACGGTAGTAGGTGTCTTTATCAGAAGGGTTGTTAATATTGGCAGTATAAATGGTTGCTTTTGGAGAATTGCTGCCAAAGTATCCTATCAATCCCCTCACGTCTATCGAGAAGGCATCTCCGATAGGAAATCTGAAATAAGGACCTCCAAACGCACCACCACTACTCCAGTTTTGAGTACTCTCAACGGTAACCCCATAACCGGGATGAGCCTTCATCAGCCCATCAGCATAGGCGACATTATCCAACTTATTACCGCTGTAATTAACCACCAACTGCATTCCGAAATTATGAGAAAACCGATAGGCATAGGTAAAATTTAATGCCACTCCTGTTTTGGCAAATCCTGAAGTTGAATCGTTCAAATCCTTCCTTGCGAAATCGGACAGAGGAATGGATGGCCCGATTGAAAGACCAACATATTGCCGCTTTGACGACTGAGCCAGCGTAATAAACGGTAATATCACTAACAAAATCAATAACTTAAGTGTTTTATCCATGATTCAATTATTTTTAGTGACAGGATGTAGAATATAAACGTCAACATCAAATGCAGGTTCAAAGTTAATTATTTATTCAAATGAAATGTTCAATTGATCGTGCCAGCCCAACATTTCATCCTTGCCTCTGATCACTTTACCATGATCCATCAGCCAGCGAATTACGTCAATAATTTGGTCTTCGGTATACTGAGAGAGGGTTTGTATCACATCATTCAGATATCGGGGTTTTGAGATTAACATTTCATTGATAGATCCGACCAATTGTTCAAACTCCATTTCGTTTAAGTTCGATTTGTTTTTTGACAGGCACACATCACAGATACCACAGCGTTGGCTTTTTTGTTCACCAAAATATGCCAGCAACTGTTGGCTTCTGCATTTCAGGTTGTCGGTAATAAAGTGGAGCAGGGCCTCAAGTCGCTTTTCGGCGGCTTCTTTCAGAAACCGGTAATTTTGATCAGAAAGTTGTATGTATTTGGCATTCATCCTGCCTGAAGAAAAGACCAACTGTGGCAAGGTAGTGATGGGAATATAAGTAATTACTTTCATCTTATGGAGATAACTCAATTGTTTCACAACCTCCTCCCTGGCCATTTCGGCACGTTTGGCCAGCATACTTTCGTTGATATTGATATAGTCGGTAAATATCCCCGAATAGGAGCGCATGATTTCTTTTATGATGCGTTCACTTCTCGGGTTTTCCACCATGAACCGATACAAATCTTCTTTTGACAGTGGAACAAATAGTTTTGAAAACTGTCCGGCAGACTCAACATACATCAGGTATCCTTCGCGTTCCAATATTTTTATGGCACTATAAACCTGTAACAAATTGAAATTGTAGTTATTTGCGAAATCGCTGATCTTAAAATCAAAGCTTATATCTTTACCACTCCCTTCGGCAAGCTGCAAGTAATTGCCCAGCGCGTTGTAAATAATTCTAATTTCATCAATGGGTGGATAAGAGGTTTTTAGTAGTTCTTTGGCATTAATTATATCGTGGTGGGTATAAAGTAAAACTGCCTGAGAAGGTTTTTGGTCGCGGCCGGCCCTACCTGCTTCCTGAAAATACGACTCTATACAATCGGGCAAGTCGTAATGAATTACTTTCCTGACATCTGCTTTGTCTATTCCCATCCCAAAGGCATTTGTTGAAACCATCACTTTTACCTGACCTGTACTCCATTGTTTTTGTCTTTCGTCACGGGTATGCGCATCCAGACCTGCGTGGTAGAAAGTAGCACTCACTCCTTTTTTTGTGAGTATCTCGGCCAATTCCCTGGTTTTCTTTCTATTACGGACATATACGATTCCAGAACCTTTGGTATCAGCAAAAAAGCTCATTAGAAAAGCCGGCTTATCATATTCTTTGGCTACATGATAGGCCAAGTTGGTGCGTTCGAAGGTGGAACGAAATGCCCTGTTTCGCCTAAATTCCAGTTTACTCATAATATCTGCAACCACCTCCGGTGTGGCTGTGGCTGTTAATGCCAATACCGGCACATCAGGAATATAGGGCCTTATTTCTGCAATACGCAGGTAAGGTGGTCTGAAATCGTATCCCCATTGAGACACGCAATGGGCTTCATCTACGGTAAGCAGATTGACTTTTACCCTTGAAATAACTTGTTTAAAAATCTCCGTATCAAGTCGTTCTGGAGATACATATAAAAATTTATAGGTACCGGCCACCACGTTTGAATAAACCGATTCAATTTCGGAGCTGTGCATTCCTGTATAGATGGCAGCTGCTTTTATGCCTACCTTTTTCAAGTTATCCACCTGGTCTTTCATCAAAGCGATTAAGGGGGTGACAACAATGCATGTTCCAGGAACCATGAGGGCTGGTACCTGAAAACAGATCGATTTACCCCCACCTGTAGGTAACAAAGCCAAGGTATCATGTCCTTCGGCTACCGACAGGATAATATCCTCCTGCATGGGTCGAAAATCAGTGTGTCCCCAATACTTAACCAATATTTTTTTTGCTTCAACTCTCATTTTCTTGTTGCATTTAGATGCAGCCGTAGATTAATGAAAGAATAAAGATAGTAGAATTAATTGAAATATCGCTGAAGCAACCTAAGAAGTTCCTGTATTGACAAAGGTTTATTCAAATATTCGTTGCTTCCCAACTCCATACACTTTTCTTGTCCGGCATCATTTGGGTAAGCTGTCAGGTTCATGATGATCATAGAAGGAAACTCTTCGCGAAGCAACCGCGTGGTATCATACCCATCCATTTCGGGCATGCGGACATCTACCAGTGCTAAATCGAAAGGACCGTTTTTACGTGCTGTTTCCATCGCCACAAGGCCATTGTTTGCAACAAATATTTCCGCATCGGTTCGTTGAAAAAGTCCTCTGAGAAGTACACAATTTTCCTGGATATCATCCACAATCAGGACTTTTTTTCCTGTGAGGTCAATTTTAAAGAGTTCTTGCTTATCTTGAACTAAAGGTGTGTTAGTGTTTTCTAATGTAACGGGAATAGTGAAGTAGAAGGTTGAGCCTGCGCCTCTTTCAGAATCAAGCCATATTTTCCCGCCTAAAAGTTCGACAAACGATTTACTGATAGCTAGCCCCAAACCGGTTCCTTCCCTGTTACGCTGAAAGGTACTTGAGTCTTGCCCGTATTGCAAAAATATTTCATGTTGTTTGTCTTTAGCAATACCCACACCCGTATCCTTTACATAGAACAAAATGCTTCCAGGCAAGACAGCGGAATAACCAAATTCCACAAAACCCTTGTCAACAAATTTTAGGGCATTGGTAATTAAATTGTTAAAAATCTGACGAAGTCTTAATTGATCGGTTTTGATGGAGATTTCATCTGAAGAAGCTTTCACTAACCGCAATTCAAAGTCGTTCTCCCAGTTCTGTATTTGATCATGAGTAAAAACCTCATAAATTTCCTGCAAAAATGCGTTGAGACGAAATTCTTCTTCATGAATTGTGACTTGACCAGCTTCAATTTTTGAAATATCAATAATATCTGCCACAAGTTGTAAGAGTGACTTTCCAGCCACCAATATCAGTTTGGTAAAGGTTTCTCTATCAACTTCTGTAGCATCCGGATCAAGAAGTAAATCAGAAAAGCCGATAATTGAATTTAATGGAGTTCGTATTTCGTGCGACATGGAGGCTAGAGAGGAAGATTTCAGGCGATTGGCTTCACGGGCCTCTTCTTTGGCCTGAATTAACTGATTTTCATATGCTTTTTGCAAACTTATATCGCGTACTATTGCCAGCAGGTTGAATTCGCTGTGACCCTCCATGTGCGTAAGAGTAATCTCAGCATTAAATAAGGTGCCATCCTTTTTCTGATGTACCCATTCAAAATGTTGTGGTAGTCCCTGAAGTGCTTTTTGGGTATAACCTGTAACATCTGAATGTTGAACCACCCCATTGACCACGAAATCATCGGGAGACAAATCATCCGAATTGGAACCTATAATAACTTCACAAGGCATCCCAAACATTTCGCAAGCTTTGGGATTAACATCAACAATTACATTATCCATGAGTAATAATACGCCGTTACTGGCATGGTCGAATACCGACTTATATTTACCAAGTTTACTTATTAGCTCACCTTCTCTGGTATTACTCATCGAAATACTACCCACAACAGCACTCAAAGCTGATAACGAATCGAGTTCTCTCTGATCGAACACTCTGGGTTGATGATCACCCATGATAAGAAGCCCGATCGTATGATCTAAATGACCTACCCGAACCGCGACAAGTGAAACCAACTTAAAGTATTCAATGAACGGATCAGGAGTGTCAAATTGTGGTATGGCTGAAGCTGAAATTTGTAATGGTTCATTTGATTGCCCATGAAGATATTCCAATAAAAAAGCAGGAATAGCTATTTTATAATTTTCCTCAATCAATTCCGTGGAGACTTCAATCTTTAACCCTTGATTTGATTCAGCGATTAGAAAAGCCATGAAAGGGACTTGTACTAACCGGGCACCTTCCATAACCAAAGTGTTCAGATTTTCACACCCGGAGGTGGATGGTTTATCCGGAATATCATGTAATCGCTTTTCCATAGATAAAATCAAATCAATACTTTTCGTTGACCATTTCGTAGCGGGTACCATTGGCCGGGTCAATTTCTTTCATGATATTAATCATGCTTATTTTTTCGGCGGGAGAGGCTTCTTTATAAATATTAATGATTTCGTCTCTTTTTGATTCAAGCAACACCTGAAGCAAATACAAACCAGGTCGTTTATTGTAAACATTCTGAAAATACTTAAGTGTTTTTCCAATGGAGGTTCGTCCTCCATCCACACTTTTTGCCATTTCGTCAAGTCCTTTCAGGTGGTATTCATAAAGGAATTTCCTTAAGTCTTCATAAGACGGATTCAGGAGGTTCTCAACGAGTGAATATCTGTTCTTCGGTCCTTCAAAACCCTGCCATCCGCGCTCATTGGAACTTTGGGCAGCGGTGGCAACAGCCATGGCTTTTTCGTAATAGGCTGTTCCGCCGAGCAGGCTGAAGGTATCAAAATCAAGCCCCATCATGATATACGCATAAAAAGCGAGGATGGAGCTCAGGTTATTGGAATAGGTTCCATCGACAAACTCCATTGATTGATAAGGAACATACCTAAAATGAATATCATTGTCGATTATGTTGATCACATCTGAGTTGTAATCGGTTCCATAAACAGGCCGTTTAAGCACCAGGTTAAGCGTGCCTTTAAAATCGTCACCTCCAATCACCTCATTGATAGTGAATACCATCGCGAACTCAACGCGTTCTTCAATCTTAAAACGATAATCGGACCAACTTTGGTTGTTCATGAATTCGAACATGGAGGTTTTCATGGTGGTAAAAACCGTGGGGTCGATTCCTTGTATTTTCTGTGATTGAACCTGGATATTGCCCAGAAATTCCTGACTAAAACTCAGATGAGCAATCAAGATAAAAAAACACGTGACAAATCCTTTTCTTATCATTTTGGTTGTGATTTTAAGGAGAGGATGGCATTCACAATATCCATGGCAACTTCCTTTTTCGATTTCAATGGAAAGCTGATTATTTCACCTGCCGGTTTAAGAAGTGTAATTTTGTTGGTGGAATAACCAAAACCCGCGCCAGGATCATTTAATGAATTCAATACGATCATGTCCAGGTTTTTAGCCGTGAGCTTTTTTCTTGCATGGGCTACTTCCTGGTTAGTTTCTAATGCAAATCCGATTAAAATCTGGTTATCATGTTTGGTTTTTCCCAAAGTAGCCAGAATATCCGAAGTAGGCTCAAGCTCAAGAGTACTTAACTTGACCGCTTTTTTAATTTTCTTATCGGCTACAATGGTGGGTTTAAAATCTGCAACAGCGGCTGCCATGACTGTTATATAGGAAGAACTAAAATATTTCAAACAGGCAGAAAGCATTTGTTCTGAAGTAGTTACTTTTTCAATTTCAATGTTAGGATGAGACACTTCTATCGAAGAAGGGCCCAGGACAAGCTGCACCTGAGCGCCCAAACCGGCTAATGAATTGGCTATTTCAATCCCCATGAGGCCGGAACTAAAATTTCCAATAAACCTCACAGGATCAATTGGTTCATAAGTAGGGCCTGCTGTTACCAGACATTTCTTTCCGGCTAACGGCTTATTATTTAAATAGGTAACTATCCTATGGAAGATGATCTCAGGTTCTTCAAGTCGGCCAAATCCATGAAGGCCACTGGCCAACTCTCCCTTAGTGGGCTCAATCAGTTGGTAACCAAACTCCTTTAATCGTTTAACGTTGTCCTGGGTGGAAGGATGTTGGTACATGTCTAAATCCATGGCCGGTGCAAAAAACAAAGGACATCTGGCCGACAAAACAGTGGTCAACAATAAGTTATCGGCTATTCCGGCAACCATTTTGGCCATGGTGTTGGCCGTAACCGGAGCCAGGAGGTACAAATCTGCCCACAGTCCAAGATCAACATGACTGTGCCAGCTACCATCGCCTTTGTCATAAAAATCAACTAAAACGGGGCGTTCCGATAAAGTAGAGAGTGTTAGGGGGGTGATGAAATCACAGGCCATCGGTGTCATAATCACTTGCACCTCAGCACCAGCCTTTTTAAGCAGGCGAATAATGAAAGGAATTTTATAGGCAGCAATGCTTCCTGTTATCCCGATTAATATTTTTTTCCCCTTCAACATGAAAGAACTACTTTGTCATTTCCTTGTGGGGATTTCTAAAGTAAATTTCCTCATTAAGAAATTCATTAACGGCAAGCAGTGTTGGTTTTGGGAGGCCTTCATAAAAACGGGCGATTTCAATTTGTTCCCTGTTTTCGAAAACTTCCTCCAGGTTGTCGCTGGGGGGAGCAAATTCTGAAATTTTCTGATCCAGTTCAACTTTGATATCTGAGCCGATCTGGTTGGCACGTTTCGACAAAATAACGACTGTTTCGTAGATATTTCCGGTTTGTTCGTAAAATTTGTCTTTTTGACGAGTAACGGCAGAAGTTTCTGTTTTTACTTTTTTGTAATCCATATTATTTGATTATTAATTACTTAAGTGTTTCATAGCATTGTCGTTGTAAGTCTGTGCTATGGTTAAAAATTTGCTATCGGGGTAAATGTATTTCAAGTTATTAAAAGCCTCTACTGTTTTTTCGTACCGCTCTCCTTTTTTTGTGAAAATACTCTTTTCGGCATACGAATAATATGCTTCCGTGATGGAGAACAGGACTTCCTCTTTAAATTCGGTATCTGGATAATTCTCCATTAGATTTTCGAATGAAGTAATGGCTGCCTGAAAATCTTCCATTTTAAAGTACAATACTGCAATGTGATAACTCTTTATTTCAAGCTTGTAGCGCAGATCGTCCATCAGTTTGGTGGCTTCCGCTACTTTTGGGCTTTTAGGGTACATGTCGATAAACGACTGCAACTGCCGTAAAGCTTGATATGTATTGGTTTGATCGAGGGTGCTCCTGGGTGATTCGAGATAGCTACAGTAGGCCGTCAAATAAGCTGATTCTTCTGCATGTTCGCCTCTTGGATACATTTGAACGTACTGTTCGTAATAGTAGCTGGCAATTTGATAGTCACGCATTTGAAAATAACAGTTGGCCGAGTAATAGGTCAGCTTCTCTCCTTTTTCGGTTCCACGGTATACCGCCCTGAGAATATCAAAAAACTGAAGCGCCTTGTTATAGTCGCCCTTTTCGTATAAATCAACTCCTGTTTCATACTTCAATTCGTTGTTACCGCTTTTAAGTACCTTTTGTGGCCCATTACAGGCGGATATAACAAACAGAATTACAATAAATAAAGAGTATAAACCATTCCTATTTAACATGGCGCAAAATTAACATAAATAATTGAAGTACAAAACGATTTTTTACCGTGTGTGGTATACCCCAGAAAAGATATTTATTCATGCAATAAATCACTCACTTCTGCAAAGATGCAAAGAAACTACCCCGAGAAGGTTGGGTGACATTGTTAAAATTCAATAAAAAGACGAATCATCCCTCCAAAACGGCCTTTGTCAATTGTATTTGGAATGATTTAGACGAAACATCTTGTCCTGTGAAAGGAAATCCATACTTTTGCACCTTAAATTTTAAAGTATTAGAATATGGATGTTTTTGACAAATGCGTTTCAAACATGGGCCCTTTGGGTCAATATGCAACACAATCGGAAGGTTACTTCATGTTTCCTAAACTGGAAGGTCAGATTTGCAACAAGATGCAATTTATGGGAAAGGAGCGACTGGTTTGGAGTTTAAATAATTATCTTGGTTTAGCCAATCACCCGCAGGTACGCAAGGCTGATGCCGATGCTGCCAAAGAATGGGGTTTAGCTTATCCCATGGGAGCCCGGATGATGTCGGGGCAAACGAAATACCATGAAGAACTGGAAAGGCAACTGGCTGAATTCGTAGGTCGTGAAGCTGCCTATCTGCTCAACTACGGTTACCAGGGAATGGTTTCCATTATCAACGCGATTGTAGATAGAAAAGATGTGATTGTATATGATTCTGAAGCCCATGCCTGTATCATTGACGGGATGCGTTTGCATTTCGGAAAGCGTTTCGTGTATCCGCACAACAACATGGAGAATCTGGCCAAGGAACTGGAGAGGGCTACCAAGATTGTTGAACAAACAGGAGGTGGCATCCTGGTGATAACGGAAGGTGTTTACGGAATGGCAGGCGACTTAGGAAAACTGGACGAGATTGTTGCTTTAAAGAAAAAATTCAACTTTAGGTTGTTTATCGACGATGCACATGGTTTTGGAACCATGGGGCCAACAGGTGCAGGAACCGATGAATATTTTGGTATTCAGGATCAGGTTGACCTGTATTTTGGCACTTTTGCAAAAGCAATGGCCGGTATTGGTGGTTTTGTGGCCGGAAAAAAAGAAGTTATCAAATTCCTGATGTATAACATGCGCTCGCAGATTTTTGCCAAATCGCTTCCAATGCCCATGGTTATAGGTGCCATGAAACGTTTAGAAATGTTGCGCACCCAACCGGAACACCGCGAAAATCTATGGAAAATTGTAAATGCCCTGCAATCAGGACTTCGGGCACGGGGCTTTAATTTAGGTAATGCCAACTCCCCGGTAACTCCGGTTATACTGAACGGTGGTGTACCCGAAGCCACTCAAATTACCTATGACCTGCGCGAAAACTTTAATATTTTCTGTTCGATTGTGGCTTATCCGGTCATTCCCAAGGGCATGATCCTGCTTCGGCTTATTCCAACAGCCAACCACACGCTTGAAGATGTCGAATATACCATTAAGGCATTTGAAGTGGTGAAAGCCAAATTAGCAAACAATGAATACGCTCACGTTTTTAAAGAACAAACTGCCTAAAAATCTCATTCCGGGCAGTATCAACCTGCCCGGAACTATTGAAACCGGATGAAGCCAACAAATACAGAAACAAAAAAAAATTTCTGGATTATTGCCACTAACTCAACGGCTTCGTATGTGTTGGCTTTCCTTTTTGTTTTTTATGTCAATCATTTTGCCAATATACTTACCAGTGGTTCGTTTGGTTATGAAGTAAGCTTCGACTGGAACACTATTTATTATCATATAGAACCTTATGAATGGACGCACGATGCCGTGAAGCTGATTTTCAGTGCCGGCCCCATGTTAATACTTCTCATCGGACTTATTTCTTTAATTGCTTTTTATTCCCTTGTCGAAGAACCGGCACGGATTAAGACCTTTTTCATGTGGCTTACACTGCATGCATTAAATTATTTTTTTGGCGGTCTGCTGATAGGTAACATTTTTAAGAAAGGCGTTGGCCACGTTTTCAACTGGATGTATTTTACCGACACCACGAAAATGCTGGTCGCTTTGGTAGGGTTCTTTGGTCTTCTGGCGACAGCCTATTTTATGTCGAAACCAGTAGCCATTTCTGCTAATAGTTATTATAACAAACTAAGCGAAAAAAACTTTCCCTTCTTTTTTACTGCTCAAATCATCGTTCCTTTTGTTGTGGGCACCTTATTATACACCCTTTATTTTCTACCTGATTTGCGTTTTCAGGAAAGATACTCATGGATGAGCCTGGGAGTATTGTTGATTATTATTTTTGGCCGGGTCAATTACATGGAAACCCTATACTTTGATGAAGAGGACCGTTACATCAGCCTCTCAAAAGTAATCGTATTGACCACCCTTATCATGGTTATAGGATTGCGTTTGATCCTAAGCCACGAAATTCTGGTTTCCTGGTAACGAATTTCGGCATTTTAAAATAGTTTAGCAATGAATGGTGATCGAAAAACACATCGATGTGCTGATTGGAAAAGGATAAAATGATCTCTCAAAAAAAATCCAATTCATTGAAAGACAAGAATTTCATTCAGATTAAATGTAAGTTGGGTAAACAAAAAAAGTCCCGCTAAAAGCGGGACTTAAAATTTTAAATGTTGAATATAATAAACTATGCTAGTTTAACATTGACTGCATTTAATCCTTTTCTTCCTTCTTCTAAATCAAAGGTTACTTCATCATTCTCACTGATCATGTCTTTAAGACCATTTGAATGTACGAAATACTCTTTTGATGAATTTGCATCTTTAATAAATCCGAATCCCTTCTCGTCATTAAAGAATTTTACTGTACCATTATTCATTGTTATAATATTTGTGAGCTGCAAAGATACTCTAAATTATTGAGATTGTTGGATTTATTCCTTTAATTATGTTAATTGATGCAATTTAGTCACTTTCTTAATACAGAAATCGGGTATTTGAGCCAATCACCCGCCTTTTTATTGATATTGATCTCCTGTTCAAATAAATTTTATCTGGCATGGTATCGAATCAAACAGCTTGATTCAAAAACCTTCGTACCCGCTTTTGATCATGGTGGAAACCATCTTGAATTGTTCGTTGGCATGAAACTTCAATTTCGCGTGGGCCGGAATGATAATTCCCTCACCAAGACTTAGGACGAATTCCTTGTCATCAATTATCATGTTGGCTTTCCCTTCAATGATTTGAATGTAGTTGTCGAATGGTGCAATTTTTTCAACAAGCTCTTCCCCCAAGTCAAAAGAGGACACCGTGATATGGCCTGTGGGTCTGTTGATGATGGTTTTTCTTACCACTGCATTTGGCTTATATGTAATAATTTCAACCACAACATGCGCCATTGATTTTTGTAATTCCACACTGTCTTCATTATAGTTCATCGGAAACCGTGTTTTTTTTTTTACATTCTTTTGAAGTTGACCCACATTTATGAAATGAGGGGACTTGGTTGACAGCTTAGTTAATGTATTTTAAGCATAAAGTGTTCTACTTATAATCTGAGTGCAAATTTGATTCATTATGGTCAAAAATGTGTTACATCGGTTCAGAAAATCTTTACACATTTCACACGTTTTTGGAAAGTCGTTCCCTTCATTTTTCAATTACCACCACTAAGAATGAGAATCCCATTATCACCATTGATTTGATTTTTATAAAAAGGAAATTATATTCTCAATTTTTATCAGGCACTCATTGCCATTGATAATATGTGAATGATGTAACTCTTAGCCAAAGTAATGTAATAAAGTGGAACAAAATCAAGCTATCTTTGATAGCTGCTAATGACGCATGAATTTAAGAATATCTTTTGTTTGATGAACCATATTCACCCCGGATGTAAATACATGATGAATCTTCGACCATTGACAGCCTGTATTGCTATTTTGAATAAACCTGTAAATGAGTAAAAAACATTCATTTATAAAGAAATCACTTCATGTCATCCTGTGGATGATCTTTGCCCTATTAATCTTTTTGATCAGTATCACAGTCCTCATTCAAATTCCCGCCATTCAAACAAAATTAGTCCATTCAGCTGCATCGTTCGTCAGCAATAAAACGCATACCAAGGTTGATATCAGGAAACTCCGGATTTCATTTCCAAAATCAGTTGTTATTGAGGGCCTTTTTCTGGAAGACTTGAAAAAGGATACGCTGTTGTACGCCGGGGAGCTAAAAATTAACATCGCATTATTCGACTTGCTGTATAAAAGGATAAATATACTCTCCTTCTCTCTTGAGAACGTGAATCTCAACCTTAACAGGTCCACATCCGATTCGCTGTTCAACTTCAATTTTCTAATCACAGCCTTTAGCGATACGTCTAATCAATCAAAAGTGGACACCACCTCAGAACCTGCCTGGACTTTCAGCATTGGTCAGGTGAATATGAGCGATATCCGCTTTCATTATAATGATGCATACGGCGGAATGAATTTATCGACCACGCTTAAAAATTTGAAATTGCATGTAGATGGGATTGATCTCGAAAAATCTATTTTTCTTGTTGATGAATTACTGGTTGAGAGCCTGGATGTGCAGGTTCAAATCATGGAATCCTCCCAACCTGCAAAGAGCAACTCAACAGGAATATTACCTTTAATATCAGCCAATTACGTTCAGATCGTAAACTCGACTCTTGATTACGGGCATTCGACGAACAATCAAACGATTAAGGCCGACATCAACCAGTTTGAACTCAAAAAGGGTGCTGTTGATTTGCAAAAGCAGTTGGTTTCGCTGGATCAACTCTCCTTGTTAAAAAGCGAATTGCAATTTAATACAAGTGACCAAAAATCATCCCCTGACACCATTGCACCCCTTCCTGATGCTTCTGAAAAAGGTGATTGGAAAATAACCGCCAACAGCATCAACCTGGATAACAATTCACTGGCTTACCATAAAGGAGATAAAACGGCCACAACAAACGCATTTGATGCAGATCACCTGGATTATCAGCACGTAACCCTTGTAGCGAAAGATGTTGCCTATTCATCAGATACCATCCTGGCCTCAATTAAAAAATTCAGCGCCGTGGATGAAGATCAGTTCTCAATTGTCCAATTTGAAACGGATTTCAGTATGGATCAACATTCAATCACGGCAGATCAATTGAAACTTAAAACCACCAATACCTCGATTGATGCGGACCTGGCCATTCAATATACTTCTTTAAATTCATTGAAAGATTCTTTTCCTTTCATGGTATTGAATGTAAACCTGAAAAATGTCCGTTTTAAAAATTCGGATATCCTGTATTTTAGCCCTCAACTTATTGAGCTTCCTTTTTTTAACGACCCTGCAATTACCACCACCATTTCAGGAATTGTTACGGGAGCTGTGAATGATCTCAGCGGGAAAAATCTGGTCATAAGCACAGGAAACCATACCCTGTTACAAACCGATTTCAATATTACAGGCTTGCCTGACCTACAAACTGCTCATTATGATTTTCCCAACCTGAATATTATTTCGGGCAGGAAGGACATTGAAATGATAGCCGGTTCATCGATTCCAAACAACATGGAACTTCCCGAAAATATTGAGTTGCAAATCGATTTTAACGGACGGTTGAAGGAATTTGAATCAACGATAAGCATGGGCAGTAGTTTTGGTGCAGCCAACATTTTCGCCACAATCGACCCAAATGAAAATTTCGACGGAAAAGTGAACATCCTGGATTTCAATATTGGTCGCCTGCTCAACGATACCGCTCTGTTTGGACCGGTTTCACTGAATCTTGAAGCTACCGGCCAGGGTCTAAACCCGGATAGCATTCAGGCAATAATAACAGGTGAGGTATCTCAGATGGTTCTAAATAGTTACAACTACCAGCATCTTAAAATAGACGGCAATATAAACGGGCGGCAATTTGGCGGAAAAATAAACCTGAACGACGAAAACGCGGAATTTGATTTGGATGGGTTAGTGAACCTTAACCAAAACGAGGAAGAGGTACATTTCAATTTAAACGTGCAGGGAGCTGACCTTCAAAAACTTCATCTCACAACAGATGACTTGCAAATAGCCCGCCTGCCGATAGGCATGGGATTGGTTGCATCAGCCAAGTTAAAAATGGATTCAGCCAATAAAATGGTTGGAAAAGCAACAATTAACAACCTCATCCTTGTGTATGCAGGTGAAAGATATGGTGTTGATTCCCTATTTGCTGCTTCGATAAATGAAACCAATGACAGCAAGTTAACTTCCAGCAATGCAGTCATTGGGTTACAATTTGAAGGAGCGGTTTCTCCTTCCGGGCTTCCTGCGGAACTTAACCGGTTTATAAATCAATATTTTCAATTTTCAGATTCTATCCCTCAACTCAGCGACAGCGAACTCTCTCAATTTAATTTTGAAATCCAGATTCGTAACCATCCCATTCTTTCAAAAATTTTACTTCCTCTGCCAACAGATTTCGATCCCATTTTCATTCGTGGAGATTTTAATACCCTTAAAAAGGAGTTGAAACTGAACGCTACCATGAAACACCTGATGTATGGAAATATCGAAGTAAATGACCTAATTTTAGATGTGAATTCGGATTCAAATGCCTTGAAATATCAGATTTCGAGCAGCAACATTTCAAACCCACAAATCAAGGTGGATCATTTTTTGTTTGATGGAAAACTGTCAGAGAATACAATGTGGGCAAACGTTTCGTCTACCGATGACCAGCAGCACAAAAAGTTGTTGATTCGGTCTCAACTCAACAGAGATGCCGCTCACTACAAACTCACCCTTGACCCTTCTAACTTTTATCTGATGAACGACCGCTGGGATATTGCTTCGGATCATTACATCAAATTCGGATCACAAGGAATTTTAATCCACAACCTTACTTTTAAAAAAGCGGAAAGTGAGATCAGTCTCTCTTCCGTAAACGAAAAATTCGATGATGACCTGAATATTGCCATTCAGCATTTCAAACTAAACGACCTCTTCGGTATTATAGAAAAAGACAGCAACCTGGTTAATGGAGTCGTGGATGGGAACATATTGCTAAAAAAGGTTAACAACTCGTATGGAATAGTTGCCGATGCCCAAATAACCGATCTGGTCGTACAAAATGTTTCTGTCGGTAATTTATCATTGAAAGCCGAGAACCCAACCACTGAGAGATTCGAAATGGATGTCAGGTTATCGGGCATGGACAACGACTTGAGAGCCAATGGCTATATTATTCCGGGCGGAGGTGACAATTCAATCCATATAAAAGGGGAGTTCAAAGCGCTTTCGATGAAAACCATTGAAGCATTTTCGATGGGGCAAATTAAAGAAGCATCCGGGACTGTTTCGGGAAGCTTTTTAATCAAGGGAGCAACCAATTCCCCCGAGATCACAGGTGAACTGGTGTTTAACAATGCATTTATCAAACCCGCGGTACTAAACAACCGCCTGGAGTTAAAACACGAAACCGTGCAATTGAAAACTGACGGAGTCTACTTTAACTCTTTTACCATGGCAGACACCAATCAGAATACAGCCACCATTAATGGTTCGGTTAAAATGAAACAATTCGGAAATTTCGTTTTTGATTTGCACGTAAAAACGAAGGATTTTTTATTGTTCAACACCACCGCAAAAGACAACAAAATATTCTTTGGAAAAATGATCATCGACAGCAAGATTGATATAACCGGTCCCATGTCGCTTCCTGTTGTTAATGCAGATTTAAAGATGAAAAAAGGTTCAAACTTTACCTTTGCCGTTCCCCAAAACAAACTCTCCACCAACAAAGGCGAAGGTGTTGTAACTTTTAATGATCCTTCAGACCATAATGAAATATTATACAGGGATGAGCAAAAACAAATACAAAAATCCAATTTTAAAGGATTCGACCTTTCTTCTACCATTGAAATAGATAAACAAGCAACACTACGGTTGTTAATGGATCCAACATCCACCGATTCCCTGGTAGTCAGAGGTGAAGCTGCCTTAAACTTTACCATGGACAGAAGCGGGAAAATAAGCCTCACAGGGGCCTATCATCTAAATGATGGCAGCTACATCGTTTCGCTGGAATCTATTGTAAAAAGAAAATTTGCCATTGAGGATGGAAGTACCATTATTTGGAATGGCGACCCCTTGGATGCTGAAATATCAATAAATGCTGTCTATTCAGTCCGTACTTCCCCAATCAACCTGGTAGCTGATCAGATAACCGGATTAAGTGAAAGCGAAAAAAACACCTATAAACAACGTTATCTGTTTCAGGTGTTACTTAAACTACGCGGTGATATTTTACATCCTGAAATCAACTTCGAAATACAATTACCCCCCGAAGACAGAGGAATTTTAGGTGGTGCCGTTCATGCCAAATTGAACCAGTTAAATGAAGATCCATCGGCCTTGAACAAACAGGTATTTGCTCTATTGGTATTGGGCAGGTTTGTCCAGGAAAACCCGTTACAAACAGGTACCAATGACGGAACATCAGCCGTAGTGCGTGCCACAGTGGGCAAATTTCTATCAGCCGAATTAAATAAATTAAGTTCAAAGCTGGTGCCCGGAGTGGAATTAAATTTTGACGTGCGCTCGTACGATGATTATGCATCGAGCCAGGCTGTTGGAAGAACTCAAGTGGACATTGGATTAAAAAAACAGCTTTTCAACGAACGGTTATCGGTTCAGATAGGAGGTGTAGTAGATGTAGAAGGAGTCAAGGCTAAACAAAATTCGTTAAGCGATGTAACAAGTGATGTAAGGGTTGAATACAAGTTGACCAGTGACGGCAGGTATCGCTTGGTAGGTTTTAGTCACAATCAATATGAAGGTGCCATTGAAGGTCAAATAGTTGAGACTGGTGTGGGTATCATATACGTACGCGATTTCGATCAATGGAAAGAATTCTTTAAAACACTAAAACAGCAAAAGTGATTCATCGAAAACCAAAAACCATGACAGAATCTATCCTATATAAAAGCTTATTGATGATGATGTTACTCCTTATTACGGCATGTAGTGGCACACGACATTTACCGGAAGGGGAAAAACTATACACGGGTGGGGTGATAAAACTGGAATCAAAAGACGACCTCAAAAATTCAAAAATCCGATTTATTAAAAAGACGGCAGAAAATGGACTATCGCCAAAACCAAACAAAAGTTATTTAGGTATGCGTCCAAAATTATGGATATACATGTTGGCCGGAGATCATCCAAAAAGTAAATTTAAGAAGTGGCTTAAAAAAACCGGGGAAGCACCTGTTTTGATGAGCCAGGTGAATTCTTCGATGACATCCGACATCATCAATGCCAAACTCTATAACATTGGGATATTTAAGGGCATTACTCAATTTAACATCATCGAAAAAAAACGTACGATGAAAGTGATTTACACCAGTACCATCCATAAACCCTATACGACAAAGGTGCTTATTAACAGCATTTCGGATGATAGTGTGCGTCAATTGATTCTAAGTAGAAATGATGAAACGTTGATTAAACCAGGTGAAGATTATAACCTTGAAAAATTAAAAACCGAAAGAAACAGAATGGATGCCTTGTTGAAAAACCACGGTTACTTCTACTTTAATCCCGACTATTTGAACTTTAAGGCCGACACTTCTGAAATAAACCGAACGGTATCATTCAATCTCGAATTAAAAGACAGCATTCCACAAAATGCAACGATAGCCTATCGCATAAACCAGGTGATTATCGATCAAGACTATTCTTTAGCTGCTGCTGATAGTGTACAAACCAAAGACACAATCCATTATCAAGGTACTATTTTTCTGGGGAAGGAAGCGGAAATGGAAATCAGGCCAAGGGTTATATTGCGATCGGTTTTTTTAAAAAAACAGGAACTCTATTCACGAAAGAACCACAGCATGACACTTAACCGGTTGATGTCGATGGGCAATTTCAAATTTGTACGGGTGAAATTTTCTGAAAGTGATACCGTGCTCAACAGATTATTGGATGTGTTCATATTCATGACACCTATGTCAAAGCACACGTTCAAGGCAGAAGTGGACATCATTTCAAAATCAAATAACTATACAGGTCCAAAATTGAATTTGAGTTTTCTGAATAGAAATACTTTTAAAGGAGCTGAATTGCTTAATTTAAAAATCGATGGAAGATTTGAGGCCCAGCTAAGCGGGAAAAATAAAAATTTGTTTTCTTATTCCATAAGTCCCAAAGTGGAGATGTATTTTCCGCGTTTTCTGTTGCCTTTTAAGATACTGGAAAGTAGCATGTATACTCCAAAAACCCGTCTTTCACTTTCGTTTACTTTTTTAAAAATGGTAAACTATTACGACATGCGCACCTTCGAAATCATTTACGGGTTTAAATGGAAAGAAGAAATCAGAAAAGAACATGAATTAAACCCCATCAGTGTTAGTTATTCTTCCTTTGGCAACCAATCAGCTGAATTCGTGGCATTACTGGCATCCAACCCTTTTCTTAAAAAAAGCTATGAAGAGCAATTTATCGCCGGGGGGAGTTATTCCTTCAGGTATAACGAACAAGTTTTACCGGGCAAAAAGATGCAATACTATTTCCATTTAGCAACAGAATTTGCGGGAAACTCCTTGTCATTGGTAAAAATAATAGGTGGGAACAAAATATCCTCTGATGAGCCCTTAAAAGTGGTCGGATCGGTCTTTTCGCAGTTTGCAAGGATCAGTGTCGATGGGCGTGGTTACTACAACTTACAAGATCAGAATAAATTGGTGTCGAGGATTTTCATGGGATTGGCCGTACCTTATGGCAACAGTATAACCCTCCCCTACAGCAAGCAATTTTTTAGTGGCGGGCCCAACAGCATCCGTGCGTTTCATATCAACTCCGTGGGTCCCGGAAACTACAATCAAAGTACCGATAGCGGTATATTCCTGCAATTGGGCGGTGATGTAAAATTGGAATTGAACGGCGAATACCGCTTTAACATTATCAGCTTTTTTAAAGGGGCATTATTTGTTGATGCAGGAAATGTCTGGGAACTAAAATCAAATCCAGCGAACACAGGAAGTTCATTTTCGTTTTCCAATTTTATTAGCGAAGTGGCTGTTGGGGCAGGAGTTGGATTGCGAATAGATGTTTCGTTCTTCGTTTTGCGATTCGATTTGGCCATCCCATTGCGAAAACCATGGCTTGAAGAAAACAGTAGGTGGGTCGTTAATGAGATTAGCCCGGGTAGTTCTACCTGGCGAAGAGAAAACCTGGTATTAAATATTGCCATTGGGTATCCATTCTAAGTAAAACAAAATTCTTTGCCTTAGAGAACCTTTTGTATCAGGCTGCTTGCCAGCTTACTGGTCAATAATGAAATAGCTAACCGCTTAAATCACACTAAATTTTGACATGATAAATCTTTAGAGGTTTTCGAGGTTGCCCTCCCGTCTTTTCTTCAATTGCCTGTAAAAAGTGGGTGTGAGCCCGGTTATTTTCTTAAACTGGTTGGATAGATGGGCTACACTACTGTATTGCATCCGATACGAAATCTCCGTCAGGTTAAGCTCATCATATAAAAGCAGTTCCTTTACCCTTTCAATTTTATGGACGATGATATATTGCCTGATGGTAATGCCTGTTACCTCAGAAAACACATTGGAAAGATAGGTATAGTCGAGGTTTAATTTTTCGCTGATATGGTCTGAATAATTAATCTTAGGCAGTTCTTCCGAATAGTGAATCATTTCAACGATTACAGCTTTAATTTTTTCAATCAGGATACTTCTTTTGTCGTCCAATAATTCCAATCCTGAACCGAGTAGGTTTTCTTTCAATTGCTGCCGCTGTTTATCTGTCAGGTTTTCAAGAATATCAACTGTGCCAAGGTTCACAAGGATATAATGTAGGCCCAATTTACTCAACTCCTCTTTTACCTTCATTTTGCAACGAAGGCTGACCATATATCGAATGTAGAGTTTCAAATTCCTGCTTTTATTTGGAGGTAAATATAATAGAAAAAACAAGAAAGTATCAAATATATGAATAGTTTTTTTAATCTTGTCGTTTCAATCCAACCTGGAAATGAAAAAACAAGAACTCATTATATTTCTATTTGACTGAATATCAATATATATAAAACAATCACCTTAAAAGCCTACTGTTTGAATGGCCTTTGTTTATTTAACGATAAAACTTTTGATCAGAAGCTAAAACTATTCCTGATATACTCCTAAGGAGCTATTCCGGTAGTTTCTGTCTTATAGAGAGATTGTTCTAACAGAAGAGCATTTTTCAACTCCGGCACAAACTGGCAACTTGGTTTATGCCAATGTATTGTTCACTTTCAGCACTTTTTCTATTTATGCTTCCCCTTAGCTTTTCCGGGATTGGTAGTATTGTAGTGATGCGGGTTATTTGAATTTTTGTTCCATCCTTTATGCCTGCCACTGTCCTGATGAACAAATGTGGCACATGAGCTAGTTGCAAACACGAACCCGATGGAAAATACAACAGCGATTATTAATTTAACTACTTTCATTTTTTTGTGATTCTATGTTAGTCCGCTTTATTTTCATCCAATTTATCCTCACGTGCCCTTTCAGCTTTTCTGGCTTTTCGTTTATAGTAGCCTCTAAGTAACCAACTGCCTTTAACGGCATCCATATTTTCATCCAATCCCTTGCTGCTCGCTTTTAGGTTGACGATCGTCTGGTCGATATTCCCGGCTATGGTTGTATCTTTGATAAGCATTCCAATTAATCCTTTTCCCTCGTTAATGTTGATCATAATTTCTACCAATTGCTGCGAGATGACCTCTGCATTTAAAGCCGTAACTTCAAGACTTGCCATAATGGCATCCATTTCAACAGGTTCCACAGAGTCGAGGAATTGTTTTTCCTTAATGGATGGAGCATCGGTAGTACCTTGAGTAATAATTAACACCCGGTCGCCGATAATTCCTTCCGAACCAATGGTAACCTCACTATCGGTCTTAATAAAGGGCTGGACCTTCCTTTCAATAATCATGTCCACCTTAACAGTAGAATCATTCACTATTTTTATATTGTCAACTGTTCCTACATTGATCCCGGAGAACCGGATGGTATTGCCAACCTGCAGTCCGCTTACATTATAGAAATTGGCATAGATAGTAAAAACAGGATTAAAAAGGTTTTTCTGCTTTCCTATCATGAATATGGCTAAAGCAAGCAGTAAAAAACCACCGGCTACAAACAGACCCAAACGGACTTTAAATTGTGTTGATTTCATAACAATATATCTTTAAAATGAAATTTATAATCATGTTCTAGTTACTTAAAGAATGACTTAATGATGGGGTCAGTTGAATTTTCAAAGTCATTAATATTTCCTTCTAAATACACCTCTCCGTCTTGCAGCATCATGATCCGGTCAGCAGTGGCTTTTGCACATTCGATATCATGTGTGATGATGATGGAAGATGTTTTATATTTTTTCTGTACTTCATTGATAAGTGCACTTATTTCATCGGATGTTACCGGGTCGAGGCCAGTGGTAGGTTCATCATATAACATGATCGATGGGTCGATCACTATGGTTCGTGCCAAACTGATCCGTTTGCGCATACCACCAGAAAGTTGCGAAGGCATCTTGTCCAAAGCATCTGCCAGGCCCACATTTTCGAGCACTTCATTCACTTTCTCTTTAATCTCCTTTTCGGTCAGGTGTTTTCTTATTCTCCGCAGTGGAAACTCGAGGTTTTGTTTCACCGTCATCGAATCGTACAAGGCACCACTCTGGAAAAGAAAACCAATTTTCTTTCTTAACTCATCCAGTTCATACCTGTTAAGTGAATTGACATCCTTTCCAAGCACTTCAATGGATCCGGCATCAGGAACCAATAAACGAATAATACATTGAATCAGGACTGACTTACCTGATCCTGATTTTCCAAGTACTACCAGGTTTTCGCCACTAAAAAGTTGTAACGAAATATCTTTTAACACCTCCTGGTTGTTAAAACCTTTTTTCAGGCCAATAATTTCTATCATCTTTCTACCGGGTTTTTCCTCCATAGAAATAGTAGGGACCGGTTCTTTTTGCAGGTTTTTCATAAGATCATATCGGTTATTTGTACTGCAATCAAGTCAACAACAATAACAAGCAGCGATGATAAAACAACCGCCGAGTTCGCGGCCACGCCAACGCTTTCGGTACCTCGTCCGGCATTATACCCCTTGTAACATCCAACAATGCCAATCACACTTCCAAAGAAAAACGATTTGACCAATGCAGGAAAGAAATCGATGAATTCAACTGAACTGAAGGCCTGCGACAAGAACAAAACGATGCTAACATCACCTTTTATATTCACACCTACCCAGCTTCCAAATAGTCCTAACCCATCAGCAAATAATACAAGAATAGGCACCATGAATGTGGCAGCAAGCACTCGTGTTACAACCAGATAGCGCATGGGATTGGTTGCCGAAACTTCCATGGCATCTATTTGCTCTGAAACTTTCATCGATCCCAATTCAGCCCCCATTCCTGAACCGATTTTACCTGCAAGAATTAACGCCGTGATCACCGGACCTATTTCCCTGATAATGGATATGGCTACCATTCCGGGAAGCATGGTAACGGCTCCAAAATCTTCAAGCGCCGGACGCGATTGAATCGTGAGCACCACCCCCATAATGGCTCCTGTAATGGCAATCAGCGGCAACGATTTGTTTCCTATTTCATAACACTGGCGTAAAAACTCCTTGAATTCAAAATCCCGTGAAAATGTTTCCTTAAAAATTTCTTTTATAAAGATTGCCATATTCCCTATGTCGGAAAAGAATTCAGTAGCCATTTGTGTTTTCTCAAGCGTTTTTTCGCTGATCTTAACGGATTTACCGGTAGCAAAACTTTTTATTTTTATAACTGGATGTAAATTTTTCATACCGCAAGTCTAAGTTAATCTACTAAGTCAAATTCCTGCCCATGGGCGTTTATTCAGCTTTTTTTTTTGGTTTTAAGTTTAAGTTTAAACAGATCTATTACCGGCATGGTATCGCCCAACAAAAATCCCCAGGGTTTTAACGATTCAAAATGATCGAATATGACTTTAAGAATGGCGACAAGCGGAATTGACAAAAACATGCCGGGGATGCCCCACAAAACACCAAATGCAAAGATAGCAATAATGGAGACAAGCGCGTTGATTTTAACTTTTGATGCCACAATCTTAGGAACAATGTAATTGTTATCAATGAGTTGAATGAAATAATATATGGCCAGAACGTACAACGCATTTATTGGCGAAGAAGTGGTGACGATGGCAATCATCATCGGCAATGCCACCGCAACAAGTCCGCCAATATACGGAATCAGGTTGAGCAATGCACCAATAATCCCTAGTAAGATGGCATAATCAATTCCTAATATCAACAAACCAACAGAATTAAGCGTGGCAATAATAATGACCTCCAGTACCAATCCAATGAGATATCGTTGAATAACCGTTTTTATCTGGTTAATGACCTCGCCAACCGCAGTGTGGTTTTCTTCACTAAATAGTTTGTGAAAAAATTCCAGCAGCAGCGGTTTATAATACAAAAACATAAAGATGTAAACCGGTATGATAAACAAGGTCACCACCCCACTACTTACACTGGAGATTGTTTGTTTAATTGATGAACCGCTGGTATTGAACATTTCACCTTTGGTCTTTGAAATCCATGCCTCGATCTTTTGAGGGCTGATATCAAAATAACCCGAAGCCCAGGTAACTGACTCATTAAAGATTTCAGTAAACTTGACCACAAACTTTGGCCATGATTCACTAAATAAGCTTGCCTGAGTAATCAATAACGTACCAAAACCACCAATTACCACTATTGTTAGTGTCAGTGTTATCACAATGGCTATTATCCTGTTTACTTTTATTTTTACAAAAAAGTTGACAACCGGATGAAGCACAATGGAGATAATCAGGGCGAAAATAAGAGGAATAACAATACCTTGTATAATATACAAAATGGAGACAACAATATACAGTCCAACAAAAAATACCGATGCCCTGGCATAAAAAGGCAGTGTAAAATGATGATCCTTCATAGTGTCAACAATTCAATTTTTGTTTGGATGCCGTCTACTTCGTAAGCTAAAAGAAAAGGCACTAACGCTCCCTTTTCCATCAGATTCTATTTGAGTACCCTTGCGTCTTGCCAGGTTTGATTGGCTGCTACTTACTCTCTTTAGCTATTGCAGAAACATCTTCCTTTAAATGATCGATTTTTTTTGCAATAACATCCAGAAAATGATCGAATTTCTGATCTAAATCATCTGTAAAATCATCTCCCATATGCGTTATTTTTTTAATGGTATCAGCACCCTTTTCAGGGGCAAACAGCAGTCCTAACATGGCACCGGCAGCAAGTCCGGCCAGTATTCCCAGAAAAACTTTTCCTGAATTCATCATGATAATATTTAGAGGTTAGAAATTGGTTTTACACTCTTCTTCCACTGATCAGCCTGAACAAGATGGCAATAACGGCGATCACAAGTAGAATATGAATCATTTCCCCTGCACTGTAGGCAAAATAACCGATGGCCCATCCTATCAATAAGATGATGGCTATTATATAAAGTAAACTTCCCATGTTGTAATTATTTTAAAAGTGAACTGCTAAACCTATCGTTGATACGCCGGTAGATAAATCAAGAAACGCACCCAGCTTATTGTTAAAGTGATATTCTGCCCCAACATGCAGGTCTATGTATAAAGGGTTGGCTCCATGAAAATTATCCGGATCACCATCATATCCGTCATCCCAGTGCGAATTTCTGATAGCAAACCCCAGTGAGCCTGCAAGATAAAAATCCCACTTGTTATTGGCTTTGAGCAATTCATCAAAGTAATAAGTTGCCTTCACCCCAATAGGGATCACTGATTCATAATAATAATAGTAATTGTCCTGGTGTTTGTATTTATTGCGATACGAATAAAAATTGATAAAAGGAGCCAAAGTAAAATTCCGTGCTACATCAAATTCAAAATCGGCATGAAAGACTGGCAAGGGGTGGCCTACATAACCGTAATATCCCAATCCTAAGCCCAGATTTAGTGTTTTGCCGAATTTTTCAGGATAGGCACGTTCCTGAGCTGTGGTGGTAAGCCCTACCATCATGAGTAAGGCAAGCAATGTATAAGTGATTTTTTTCATGGGTAAAAATTTTAGTTTTAATGATTTTAACTTAAACAAAAGTATTTTGAATTCCTCCGTAAACTATTACACATTTCACGAAAAGAATTACATGATTCACACATTGAAGGATGCTTTTATTGATTTTTATAAGGATTAAATTCAGCTTTTCTTATCAAAGACCAGCAATACAACGCCTCCGATTATTAACACCACCCCAACAATTGGCGGCCATTGCACAAAGTGGTTTTTTTCCTTGTTTATTTCAATTGGGCCCAGATCGACCACTTTTTCAGTAGTTACGTAATTGAAACCAGTATAAGCTATCATCACTATTCCAATGATAACAAGGGCAATTCCTGACGTTTTTTTCATGTTGATAAATTTTTTTGAGGGACGTTAAGTAATTCGTATAGTATATGGTAGACAATGTTGGTATTGACAATAAACCGGCTGAGAGATCGCATAAATAGTTTTTCTTCGATTAATAACCATCAACAATAGTGTTCCAGATAAAGTGCTCGTTAAAGCTCGGAAAAAATCTTTTGCATTTCCTCTTTGGTTTTGCCGAGCTTTATTTGAAGTCTACCAATCAGCTCATCCATTTTACCTTTTCCCAAAAGCAAATCGTCATCTGTTAGTATCGCGAATTTTTGCTTTAGCCGCCCTTTTTGCTCCTTCCAGCCTCCTTTTATCACCGTAGTATTCATGGTATCGATATTTAATTTGCGAAAATATTTTCACTGCACAAAGATCCATACATGCCACTTGAAAAACATTACATAATTCTGGTTAAGAGTTACATGATTCACACTTATAAAAAAAAGCGATTATTGGTTCTGTTAATTGATTTTAAAAAAAATTAAATCTTCTTTTTCAGTTTTCTCGAAAATAAGTGGTATCTTACCACGATTCTGCAATATTTGTGTTTACGAACCAAAAAAAACACTTACACGAAATAACAGCAGATTTACAAGGAACATTATTTGTTTGAAAACCATTACCTCATTTACTATTGAATATCACATTAATTAGAAAGGAAATTTTTTATGTATGAAAAAAAACAGGCTGCGTTTGTGTCGCCTGACCTTGCTCAATTGCAGGTAGTTGTCATTGACCATAGAACTAAAATTTACATTGCCCTTGATGAGGATCCTCATGAAGCCAAGGAACGCTATTTGTCACGTATAGGCAACAAAAAGCCATAAGGTTTTTTAACCGGACGTAAAAAAAAATTAGACAGCTCGTTTTATTAAATGCAGCCTTAACAGGCTGCATTTATTATTTACCCGAAGCAGGCTGGAATCGGATTTGATGAAAATTCGTTTTAAGTTCATCGCATTGCGACTTCAGTTCGATGCCAGCCATTTCAAATTCAGTGCATAAAACATCCAAAGCCAGGAGTGATCGATTTTATTTCTTCGCTTAAAAGCGCTGAGTCAGGTTGATGTAAAGCCTCTGGTACTTGTAATCTTTCTCGAAGGTTCCTTCAAAATTGAACGAGCAATAGGTCTTTTTTAAAATTCTCCAGGTCAGGTTCAACTCTGCCATATTCTGAACAAGCGATGTTTCAGAACTGAGGAACTTGTAATCAACAAACCGGTAATTCAAACCACCATCCAACTTACCCGGAACCAGCTCGCGGTTGATCCCGACACTATAAATTTTTCCCGACATGTAAGCGGTCTCAAGTAAAGTAGCCGAAACAGTAGCTGAAACATTCAAACCCGGCACACGGTTCATGGTTATATAACCATACAGGTTCTTAGTGGGGCGGGGATCTTGTTTGCGAAAACGGTACCCTGTTTTTACTCCCATAAAGATATTTTTGCCGGGTCGGTAGTTAACCTGGAAAAGGTATCCCTGCATAGCATCGGTATCCAGAAGCCGATCTACAATATCTTTATAGGTTTCGTAATAAATCACATTCTGCCGGTTGCTATACGAGAGCGACAGCGACAGCTGTTTAACCACCCTGTACCGGACAGATAGGTATAAATTGGAAAGATTAAATGTGCTACTCTGCACTTCGTTTACCTTCTTATACAGGTCTACTTCAACAGAACCAAACAAATAAACATTCTTCAGAAGGGTGTTTGAGTGCTGAAAATAGGCAAAACGCCGATCAGTATTTCCGCCATTTTTCTGCTCCATGATTGCGAACGAACTCTGCATATTCCCCTTATCGGTTTTGTATTCATGGCTGAGGTATCCGCCAAATTGAAGCAAGCTGGCATTGAAACTGTAATTGGTGTAATCGGGCCTGCTACCCGCAACAAACCCAACAGTGACAGCGTTAAATTTCATTTCGTATTGCAATCCGTCAATGGCTCCCACGCTTGAGAGTTTTGAATTGATCTTTCTCCCCAACCAAAGCTGAACCTTATCCGAAAATTGATAATTCAAGGCCAAAGCATATATTTTCAACCCATTGAAGACATCCTTCTGTACATCGTCCCAATGATCACTTCTATGGACAAAGGAAAGATAGGTTTCTGCGGATAACCTCGAATTGCTGATATTGCGAGCATTCATCGAAAAAGTATACCGCATCCGCTGCGAATTTCCACCAGGGGTATTGGAGAAATTAGCATAGGAAGAAATACCAATCCTGCCAGAAATTTTCTGTTTTGGCTTTTTCGGGTCCGCTTTTTCCTGTACCACCGTATCCACTTCGTAAATGGGCATCGGTGTTGGAGCCATTTCAACCGGTTCATCCAGGGCTACTACGACTTTGGATTTGGTGTAGATTTTTTCGTAAGTAGTAAACTTAAAATCAACAATAGGCTGGCATACTGCCGAAATAGAAGAAAGATTTGTTACAACAAGCGCAGGAACCAATACTCCCGCCTGACGCAGATATAGAGTGTCACCAGCAGTAATATTCTTTGTCGATAAAAATTTAACATATACATTTTGTGATGTAGCATAAGAAACTGTCCCTTCATCATTTTCGCCAACCGTTTGACCCGATACGGAAAAGCAGGAAATGAGTACTACTGTCAGAATCAGATATTTCATAAGTCGCTCATTAGTAAATTAGTATTTTTTTTTGGAACTGCTTACTGGAAGTACCATTCGGATGACAGTTATAACAAGCATTACTGTTATATATATAACCCGACACCCCCTGATGTTCATCAGCCATATCAGTCTGATTATGCTCGTGGCAGTCAATACAGCTGAAAACTGAATAGTTTGAAGGATTTGTATGGCATTCTACACAACTGTTCCATTCCCCATTGTGTTTCCCACTGTAAATGGGGAAATACTGTCCATCATGGTTAAAAGTAGAAGGCAACCAGACACTTTGGGTATGGCATGATTCGCAATCTGTTGGAAAGTTTGCTGCCGCGTGAGCCGGATCACTGGTTTGATCATAATCATCCTGATGACATCCATAGCAGGTATTCGGTGTGCTGTTGTAGTTTCCATTATGGCAATCAACACATTGATTGGCAATGGATATATGTGCACCTGCCAATACATAATACTGGTTATGAACGCCAAAAGTAGCCGGGTTCCAGCCCGGATTGGTCGTGTGACACTCATCACACCCGGTGGAAAGTGCCAGGGAGGTATGATTTGGGTTGGTGGTTTGGTTATAATTTTCCTGGTGACAACCTACACAAGCATTGGGAGTGTTGTTATAATTGCCCTGGTGACAAGCGGAGCAATCGTTAGAGATAGAAGTATGAGCCCCTGTAAGCGGGTAATAGTCACCATGAGTGGCAAAAGTTGCCGGGCTCCACCCGGGATTGGTGGTATGGCACGATTGACAATCCGTTGAAATACCAGCTGTTTGGTGATCAGGATTTGCAGACTGATTAAAAGCCTCCAGGTGACAGTCAACGCAAACCATGGAAGTCCCTGTGTATCCTGTAACATGGCAAGTAGAACACTCAACGGTATTATGCGCACCGGTCAACGGGAAATTGGTGTTATTGTGATTAAACCCGCCCTCTGCACTTCCAGTAGGATGACAGGCAAAGCAGGCATCGCTGTTGTATTGGTATCCCGAAATTCCCCCATGCTCCTCGTCCGTATCAATCTTATTATGGTCATGGCAATCGATGCAGCTAAAAAGGGCATAGTTTGAAGGATTGGTATGGCATTCAATACATGTATTCCACTCACCTTCATGCTCCCCACTATAGATTGGGAAATATTCCGCATCGTGATTGAAGGTAGCCGGCTGCCATGCTTCAGTGTTGTGACAAGTTTCACATTCAGTTGAAAACTGTGCCGCTGCATGGGGAGGATTGCTGGTTTCGTTGTAATCAGTAGTATGACAACCAAGGCATAGGTTGGGTGTATTTACATAACTTCCTTCATGACAACTAAAGCAATCAGTAGCTATTCGTCCGTGTGCGCCTGTCAGGGCGTAATAATCATCATGAACCGGAAATTCAGCCGGCTTCCAATCGGGATCTGTTGTATGGCAAAGATCACATTCGGTATTAACCCCTATTTCAATGTGGTTGGGATTAACCGTTTGATTGAAGTCGTCTGTATGACAGTCATAACAAATAGTGGAAGTACCTGCATATCCATTCACATGACAATCTTTACATTCTGTGGTGGTATGGGCACCAGTAAGTGGAAAATTCGAAGTGTTGTGGTTAAAACTACCTTCACCATCACCTGTGGGATGGCAATCCAAACAAGCCTGACTTTCGTAGATATACCCACTCACGTCATCGTGCTCATTGTCTGTATCTGACTTGTTGTGTTCGTGACAGTCGATACAGGTAAACATGGCATAGTTAGCTGTATTTTGATGGCAATCAGTACAATTATCCCATTCTCCATTGTGTTTCCCGGAATAAATGGGGAAAAACTCGGCATCATGGCTACCGAATTCTGCCGGTTTCCATCCGGGTGCGGTGGTATGACAGTCCAGACATTCTGTGGAAATACCAATGTTAACATGTCCCGGATTGGTAGTTGCCTGATAATCCGGCTCATGACATGAAAAACATTCAGCCGAAATATTCGAGTAATCTGAACCCTGAGTATGGCATTGAAAACAGTCGCCGATGGAATGTCCTTGTGTGAGCGGGAAAAAAGAATGGTCGATTCCCGCACCTGACCAGCTAAAAATATTCATATAATGACATTCCACGCAGTTAGTTGAAAAGCCACCATCCACGTGATTTGGACTTGTAGTGGCTGCATAATCAGCTTGATGGCAATCAATACACTCTATTCCAAGTGCTTCAAAACTAAGAAGAGAAACCGAAGGATGGCACGCATTGCAATCGGCCGTGGCATGTGCCCCAAGCAATGGAAACCGGCTCATCTGGTGAATCCGGGTAATATCCGGTACGAGCCAGGATTTTGGCGTGTGACATAGTTCGCATTCCATGCCCACCGTTTGGTTGTGCATATCAGTATGGCATGAAACACATTCGGGTCGTGCAGCCGAAAACACGAGCGTGGTATGGCACATTTTGCAGTCGATGGACTGGTGCTGACCCAACAGAGGAAACCCGACAGAGTCGTGTTTAAAAGTATAGCTTCCAGGTTCCATGGTCCATCCTTGAGTCTTGTGACAATCGTCACAGCTGATTTTCAATTCATCCCCATGGGGTGACTGGGCCCACAGACTGACGCTTAACGCCAGTATGAACATTAATGATGACAGGTTTCGCATTTGAATTCTTCAAATTTATACTGGATAACTTTTTTATCATCTATTACCTGCACCTTATGGCATTTAATACAGGCGACGTTTATATGGCGTCCGTCCAGGACAAACCTGGCCGTATTGTGATCGAATTTTTCCGGCTTCCAATTTTCATTTGTATGGCATCGGGTACAGTCCGTAACCCCTTGTACCTCAAACTGTCCGAAATGCGAATCTTTATGACATTGCGCACATTGAGTTGGCAATCCTTTGAACTCCTGTTTAAGGACCTCTTCGGTACTTCCCTTAAAATGACAGGCCCTGCATGTTTGTCGATTATGAGCTCCCACCAGTTTAAATTTTGTTGTATTGTGATCGAAGTTGACATTACTCCAAACTTCTACGGAATGACATGCACGGCAATCTGACTCGGGATAATATTTTTTATCAATGTATTGGTCATGAATATCCTTGTGGCAATCGTTGCAACGCTCGCCAATTTTTTTAAAACTCCACTTTTCACCTTTTAAATGACATGCGGTACATGGAGTTGCTAAATGAGCTCCCTGCAACTGAAATTCACTTTTATTGTGCTGCTCAATGGAAAAGGAGGCACCAGTAAAGCTATTAACAGAATGACATTCAGAACAATCAGGGTTAACTCCGTTTTTTACAAATTGCTTTTGATGATAATCCTGATGACAATCAGTGCAACGGTCATGTTTTATAGGATCGGTAATTTTTGTTTTATGACAAGAGGTACAAGTGACGGTTTGATGCTTGCCTTTGAGCGGGAAACGGGTTTTGTCATGATCAAACTTATCCATACCTTTTACCACGGTAAACGATTCTTCCGTATGACATTTGCGGCAATCTTGTCCAAACCGGTTTTTATGCACATCAGTATGACAACTGGTGCAGTTATCAAATTTTACACCAATAAAATGCTGAAATTTAACACCATTCAAAGTATCCACTTGATGGCATTTGATACATTTCACCTCAACATGTTTTCCTTTTAAGGCAAATTTGGAATTATTGTGATCGAATTTGGTGGTGGGTTTAAATTTTTCAAAACCATGGCAATTGGTACAGTTTTCCGACAAGGTTTTCTGGTGAAAATCATCATGACAGGTGAGGCATGATGTATTCATACCAAGGTAGCTAAATTTCTTTTCTTTTATTTTCTGGTCTGCTATAAACTTCTTCCTATGGCAATCGTCGCATTTCTTTAATTTGTGGGCACCTTCGAGTTGATAACCCGTCAGGTCATGGTTAAACTGAAGGGTATCGAAACGGATAATTTGAAATTTCTTGCCATGGTGATCGTTATGACACTTGACACAAGACTTTCCCTCCACCTCGCTCGAAACGTGGTAACCCGCTTTCTTGTCTATTCTTGCTTTAAGTTCCTTATGACAATCCAGGCACTTTTCATCAGAGACCTTTTCGCCAAGTGTATGACAAAGGGTACAGTTCGAAATTCCTTCGAGATGCGAATGGACTTGGGTCAGGTCGCCCGGTGATATTTGGCAAAATCCATTAACACCAATCAAAGTGATGAACAAAATTAATCCTAAAGTCCTAATCGCTCTCATATTTTCAAAATCAAATTGGCTACTAAATTAGTGCCTTAAAATGGCTTCTCCAAATTTTTTTGTAATATTAATACCCACTTTTTCAAGGAATTGGGTCGGTAACTCACCACCTGCAAAAATATAAACCAGGTCATTTTTTTCTATCGTAGATTCGCCATCGCTTCCAACTCTGATCACTACCTCGTCTTTGGTGATAGCTGCGAGGTTGGTGTTAAAACGTAAATCAAGGATTCCTTTTTCTACTGCCTCCTGGACACTGACTCCGTTTCTTGGTTTGATCCTACCAAAATTTTCGCCCCGATAGGATAAAATCACCTTGTTATTGTCAGCCAGCAATAATGCCGATTCCACCGCCGAATCACCGCCCCCGACGACGACTATATTTTTACCTTGTATATCTTCAGGCTCAAGCAGACGATAAGCCACTTTTTCGAGTTCTTCGCCCGGAACATTGAGCTTTCGGGGAGTGCCACGGCGTCCAATGGCCAATAAAACAGCTCGTGTGTTAAAATGTTCTCCTGATTTTGTACCAACCTTAAAAAAGCCATCCATTCTTTCGATTGATTCAATTTTCGAGTTTTCCCGAATGGAGATGTTGTTTTTACTTAAAACGGTTTGCCACAAACCAAGCAACTCTGTTTTACTGGTTTCGAATAGTTTTACTTTCCCATGCAATGGCAGGTCCATGGCAGAAGTCATTACAATTTTCGATCGCGGAAAAGTAAATACAGTTCCGCCCAGGGTATCTTGTTCCAAAGTAAGGCACTTTAAATCATGCTTTTTAGCTGTTAATGTGGCTGATATCCCGGCAGGACCAGCTCCCACGACGATCAGATCATACTCGGCAGCATGTTTTGATGATTTAAGGGATTTGGCTATATTTTCAACGGCTTGCTTTCCTTGTTCTACCGCATTTTTAATGAGCCCCATTCCTCCCAATTCGCCTGCTATAAAAATACCGGGAATATTGGTTTCAAACTCCTGACTAACGTGAGGTAGCTCAACACCGCGTTTTTCGGTCCCTATATGTAAACTGATAGCCTCTGTAGGACAAGCATGAAAGCAGGCTCCATGGCCAATACAATGGGAGGCATTGATAGTGGTTGCCTTTCCATTTCTGATTCCGAGAATATCTTTCTCGGGACAAGCCTGAATGCAGGCGCCGGTGGCGATACAACTGCCTATATCAACTACAGGATGCAGGGATACAGGTTCATACAATCCATCTATCTTGGCCTGCGCGATTTTTTCTTCAACAATATTCGATTTCCTCTTTTGCGATCTCAGGTAAATGACCACCACAAACAAGCAGAAAAAGATAGCTACAGCATACACCAATATTTGCTCAATAATCAATTCCATTATTAAATGATTCTATAGTTAAAAAATCCAACGGTATCCAAAAGTAAGGGTCACCACAACATGTATAATCATAATAATGAGCATAATGAATGCAAAGGGCAAATGCACAACATGCCAGTATTTAAACAGATTTTGCATGGTGGTAAGGCGTTCAATTTTTCGGTTGATCGAAATTTCGCCTTGAATCAGTTGCATCACCGCACGTTTTTGGGGTTTAGTAAAATTGTTCTTCTTTAAAACATCTTTTACATAGCTTATGGCCTTTCGGTCGTTTCGATACTTAACTATAATTCTGACAATCAAATTTTTATGATATACTTCGATCTTTTTTCTGGTAAAATCGACAATGTGGTTGAGACTGGTTTCGTCAAGGGAATAACCCTGTTTGAGTACAACGCCCAAATCCTGCTTTTGATTTCTTACCTCACTTAAGGTCAACTCACGGCCTTCGATGGTACGTGGAATCTGAATATAAATAAATCGGCCGATGACTCCACTAAGAAACACGGCTACCATGCTCCAGAAACTGACCGAAACCAGGCCACCAAATTTCATTGAAGTGTGAAATAAAACCAAGATGGGCCCTAACGTACACAAAAAAATATGAAATTCGAGCCAATGCTTGAGTTTGCCCAACCTCGACCACGACCGAAACCGCTTCCGGGCCATGTAGATAAATACCCCGATGATCATGAACAAGGTTCCTAAAATGCCAAAGCCATGGCCAAAGTCACCACTTGGTTTTAGCAAATCGTGGCCATCGTTAAAAAAACGCTCTTCTATGGGCAATTGATAATAAGTAAACCCATAATAGCCTATGGCAATGGTTGAAAGTATTACAATTAAGGATAAAATGGCTAAATAAACCCGATGGACAGCAACACTCATTTATATTTAGGTATTTAAGTGCAAAAATAAATTTAAAACGAGAGCAACAGATTGAATATTTCAAATGTATGATTAAAATCAATAAAAAGGTTCTATCCCTATTTGTAAAGTAACAATACAATAAGCAACAATAACTTTATATCTATTTAACAATCTTAATTTTATTAAGATTAGAATATCTTATTTGGATTTATTATAAATTAAGAAATGCTTCTTACTGATAGTCAAACAATGTCAGGTAGTTTTCTCCTTGTTTTGACTGTGTATTCCAACAAACTAATCAGAAGATTTTCTGCACCTTTCCATCGGCTTCCTTGATATTAGCCTATTTTTGTTATTCGAATTCAGGAAGCAATAGATGTCTATAAGCATAAAGGCACTTCAATTGAGAATGTAGTTAAAAAAAATGGGTTGATATTGGTATGAACGATGTTGAACGAGAAAAAAATGGTACTTTACAAATCCTGGATGCTTGGGAGAATAACCTAAAGCATATTGACGTCAACATTCCGCATCACTCGCTCACCGTTATTACCGGTATTTCAGGTTCCGGGAAGTCAACATTGGCATACCATGTTATTTTTAGAGAAAGCCAGCGGAGGTTTCTTGAATCATTTTCGGCTTACTCGCGGCAATACCTGGGCAAGCTTGAAAAACCTAAGGTAAAGGAAATTACTGGTCTGCAAGCTGCTCTTGCCATTAATCAAAAAACAACCGTTGCCAATCCAAGGTCTACCGTGGGAACCATGTCGGGGATTTATGACTACCTGCGGTTGTTGTATGCACGCCTGGGTGAAGTAGTTTGTTCTGATTGTCATTCGGTAATTACAGATCCAAAATCCACCGAATGTCCACATTGTGGTACTGAACAACCTAAACTTCAATCCAGTCTGTTTTCATTTAATTCAAAACACGGTGCCTGTCCGCATTGCAACGGGCTGGGGATTACCGAACAGATAGATCCTTTGAAACTCATCGCCGATGAGCAACTCTCATTGCGGCAGGGAACATTGGTCCCAACCACACCAAACGGGTACATTGTTTACTCACAGGTAAGAGTGGATGAGTTGAACAAAGTATGCGCCGCTCATGGGTTTTCAGTAGACATTCCCTGGAAAGAACTTACTGAAGAACAGCAAAATGTCATCCTCTTTGGCAGCGATAAAATAAAGATCCTTTTTGGGAAACATGGACTTGAATCACGGTTAAAATGGAAGGGCATAACCGCCAAACCACGCGAAGAAGCCTATTATAAAGGAATGATTCCCATTATGGAGGAAATCCTCAAACGCGACCGAAACGACAACATCCTGCGGTTTGCCGGCTCATTTACCTGTGGCCATTGTCATGGAAGCCGATTGAGAAAGGAAGCACTTTCGGTGCACATCGCCGGAAAGAACATCAGTGAGTTAAGTAACCTGTCCCTGACCAACTTACACGGCTTCCTGGCAAATGTTGGAAAGTCCATTGTCGACAAAGAGGTGTTCGATAACATCCTAAACCACGTTTTTAAACGGCTCGAATACTTAAAATTGTTGGGTTTGGAATACCTCACGCTTATGCGTGAATCGACCACCCTTTCAGGTGGCGAATCGCATCGTATCAGACTGGCTTCGCAAGTGGGTAGCGGCCTTCAGGGCATTCTCTATATTCTCGATGAACCCTCCATTGGGTTGCATTATAGGGACAATAAAAAGTTGTTGAAAGTATTAAAATCCTTGCGGGATAACGGTAACACATTGTTGGTGGTAGAGCATGATGAAGAAACAATCAAATCGGCTGATTATCTGATCGATATTGGGCCAAAAGCAGGTGTTAATGGTGGGGAAGTAGTTTATCAGGGCGATCCGGAATACCTGTTTCAACACCAGTCAGATTACCCCAAAAGTATAACGGCTCAAACCATTTCCATGGAAGGTGGTTTCCTTCTGCAAAACAGTGCCCGTTCGGGAGAGGGAACAATTCATGTTTTAGGAGCAACTAAACACAACCTCAAAAACATCGATGTTGATTTTAAACTGAATGCCTTTAACGTGGTAACGGGTGTTTCAGGTGCAGGTAAATCCACTTTGGTTCATCAAGTTCTCGGCAAATACATGAAAGAACCAACCCATGATGGGGGTTGTCTCTCTATTGAAAGTACAAAAACCATCAACCGAATCATTGAAATTGATCAATCGCCTATTGGGAGAACTCCCCGCAGCAACCCGGCTACCTATACCGATTTGTTTGATCATATACGTGACTTGTTTGCATCGCTTCCCGCATCAGTAACACGTGGCTATAAAAAGGGAAGGTTTTCTTTTAACAATACGGGAGGCCGCTGCGAAACCTGTATGGGGGCCGGGACCATTCAATTGGGGATGCACTTTTTGGGAGATGTGGAAATTGTGTGCGAAGCGTGCAATGGAATGCGGTTTAATGAAGAAACGCTGGAGGTTTATTATCACCATAAAAATATCTTTCAGGTGTTGGAACTTTCCATCGAAGAGGCACTGGAATTTTTTAAAGATCAAGCAAAAATCGTCCAAATACTCGATCAGCTCGTTAAACTGGATGTTGGCTATTTGAAACTCGGTCAACCCTCTACCACCCTGTCCGGCGGCGAAGCCCAACGGGTAAAACTGGCTTCGGAGCTATATAAAACTTCAAAGGGGCATACCCTTTATCTTCTCGATGAACCCACGGTTGGTCTGCATAAAGCCGACATCGCCTATCTGCTCGAAGCCTTGAACAGCATTGTTAACAACGACAATACAGTCGTTGTGATAGAACAAGACCTGGATGTTATTGGGCAAGCTGACTGGATTACTGATTTGGGCCCTGAAGGAGGTGATGATGGTGGATATTTGGTGAAACAGGGCACTCCTATAGAACTTATGGATTGTAAACATTCCTTTACCGGGTTGGCTTTGAAGGAGCGTGTGGAAAAAAGGAAATCCATCCCGCAACATGTTGAGAAAACGGCTAAAACAAAAAACATCCGGTTTTTCGGTGTTACCACCAACAACCTCAAGCACATTGATGTGGAAATTCCATTAAACAAAATCACCGTAATCACCGGAATTTCGGGTAGCGGAAAATCGTCCCTGGCCTTCGACACCCTTTATGCTGAAAGCCGGAATAGGTTTACAGAAAGCCTGTCGACCTATGCCCGCCGGATGATGAGCAAAATCAACAAACCGGAACTGGAACAATGCTCGGGGCTTACTCCTGCCATTGCCATCCGGCAGAACCGGTATCACAAGAACCCCAGGTCGACAGTTGGTACGGCTACCGGAATTTATGATCTATACAGGTTGCTGTTGTCACGTGCGGGAGTTAACCCAGATGGCACTGCAACAATCCAACCAGCTTCCATGTTTTCGTTTAACAAACCCGAAGCTGCTTGCCCTGAATGCAAAGGGCTTGGTATTCAAGTTTTTGCTGATCCAAATAAGTTCATTACCTCGCCCGGGAAACCCATTACTGGTGGCGCGATGGATGGAACTTTGCCTGGAAAATATTTTGGGGATAATTTTGGTCAACATGTAAATACGCTCCTTAAAGTGGGTGAGGTAGCTGGGTTTGATTTCACCGCTGCTTTTACGCAACTTTCGGCGGAAGCGAAAGAAATAGCACTTTATGGAACGGGTGATAAAGAATATGATGTGGAATGGAATTTTAAACGAGGCAACAGAACCGGTACACACCGGATGAGATCAGTATGGAAAGGGATGGCCAACTACATCACCGAAGATTATGAAATTAAGCGCGAAAGCACCCGTGTTGAGGCCTTTAAATCAATTATTAGTCAGAAATCCTGTCCGTACTGTCATGGAGGACGTTTAAACAAACAGGTATTGGAGGTTACCTTCGATGGCATGAACATCAGTCAGCTTTCATCAAAAACAATTAAATCGGCAAATGCCTGTTTTAAACATATTAGGTTAAAAATCAGCAATTCACTTTTAATAAGATGCGATCAGATTATTTTTCAACTTGTTGAGAAACTCGCCACTCTTGAAAATATAGGGTTAGGGTATTTATCCATCGATCGGCCTACCTCGACCCTTTCGGGTGGTGAGGCGCAACGATTAAGAATTTCCACCCAACTGGTTTCTGATTTGTGCGGATTAACCTATGTTTTGGACGAGCCTACGGTGGGATTACATTCCCGTGACACACAAAACCTGATGAACGCCATTAAAAGGCTGAATGACAACGGCAACTCCGTGGTGATGGTAGAACACGACCCGGAGGTCATTTCTCTCGCCGACCACATCATTGATTTAGGCCCTGGTGCTGGCGAACAAGGTGGCGAAATCATTGCCCAGGGAAATTTAGACGAGATTAAATGCAACACCAATTCGGTAACGGGAAGGTATTTGAATAAGGCTCAGGAACTGAAACCAAAGGTCGTCCGGCCACTTCAGGCAGGTATCACGGTTAAAAATGCTTCTGCAAACAACCTGAAAAACATAGCGTTAGACATTCCTTCAGGCGGAATTGTCGCCCTCACAGGCGTATCAGGAAGTGGTAAAACATCTTTGGCCTTTGAGGTGATTGGAAATTCCTATGTTGCAGGAAGACCCGTTAACTGTCAGGAGATTTCATTTGGGCAGTTTAAATCCATTTCTGTGATCGATCAGCAGCGCATTGGCACTTCACCCATTAGTACTCCTGCCACTTATACCGGTCTGTTTGATCTTATCCGCGATTTATTTGCCAACCTGCCAATATCAAAGGGTCATGGCCTAAAAAAAGCTCATTTTTCATTTAATAGTCCGGAAGGTCGTTGCGAAAGTTGCAAAGGCATGGGCCAGACAAAAATCAGCATGGATTTTCTTTCGGATGTATGGGTTATCTGCGATGCCTGTCGCGGTAACCGATATAAAAAGCCTATCCTTGACATCACTTTCAGGGGTATTAACATCAATGAGGTATTAAATCTTGAGGTCAGCAAGGCAATTCCTTACTTTGAGCACAACTCCAAAATAACGGGCAAATTAAAGATGCTGGAGGAAATTGGTTTGGGCTATATTAAGCTCGGGCAAGCCACCAGCACGTTATCGGGAGGTGAAACACAACGACTTAAACTGGCCAATGAACTGATGAAAGAAACCGATGGAAACTGCCTGTATATCTTCGATGAACCCTCAACCGGACTGCACATGCAGGACGTTGAAAAGTTGATTGCAGTTTTTAACAGCCTGGTCGACAACGGAAATAGCGTGCTGGTTGTGGAGCACAATTTGGACATCATCCGTTCCTCGGATTGGGTCATCGAATTGGGGCCCGAAGGTGGTGACGAGGGCGGTGAGGTGATATATGAAGGTGGGAATTTCGGGAATTAAGGAGCCACGGGCTAAAGCCGCATGGCAATGGATATTGGGAATCAACCTTTCAGGTTGGAAAAAACCTGAAAGGTTAGTTTCCTCACTCACTCTGGCGCGCGTTTTTTTCAACGCGTGCCCCAACCTTTATCAACTACCATTTTCTCAAACTTTAAACAAAATATAGCTCGGTTGCCAGAATTTAACAAGCATTTGTATTATTGATTTGCAAATTGTTGTATTAAGGGCACGCTAAACATTCGCGCGCCAGTAGGGTAATCAAAAGAGTTAATTTCCATTGCCAATCCTTTCAATCTCATCCAGAAGTTCCTCCAAATCACCACCATCCGTCTGCGGGTTCATCAGCGTTGTCCGCAGGTAAACCAGGTCATTCAATGCCGTTTGCACGATATAAAACTCACCTTTTTCGAGTATTTCATTTCTGATTTCACTGTTAAGCCGATTTAATCCGGCAGCAGAAACAGCAGGTTTTATATAGCGAAAACAAACAATATTTGACTGAGGTTCAAGGGCTAACTCAAAATTCTGCCGTTGCTTTATTTTTACAGCTAGTTCTTTACCAAGGTCAAACAAACAATCGACCGACTGTGCAAACACCTCTTCCCCATAACATTGAAGAATGGAGTAAAACTTGATGCTCATCATGAGCTTGGTGCACTCCATCGTTCGCCGCGCCATGTTATACCATTCCTCGTCTTTTGTTTTTGCCAGCAGGTACTGCGCTTTTTGGTTGAAGGTGGCATAAGAATTATTTTTCTCTTTAAACAACACAAAAGTCATGATACCGGGGGTCATGAGCATCTTGTGACCATCAATCACAATAGAATCGGCTTGATCAATGCCTTTCAGGAGGTGTTTGTATTTTTCCGAAAAAACAGCTCCTCCCCCATGGGCCGCATCCACGTGAAACCAGATTTTTTCTTTTTTACAAAATCCGGCTATGGCTTCCAGGTCATCGAACATCCCTGTAGAAGTTGAAGGTGAGCATCCCACTACAGCCATTACCCGTATTCCATCTTGCTTTGCATTTTCATAACAGGCCTCCAACAATTGGGTCTGCATGGTAAAATTTTTCCCTACCGGAATTCGGATGATGCCTTTTGCTCCAAATCCCATTACCCTGAGAGCCCTGTCCACGCTATAATGTGCCTCTGCCGAAACCATCACTCCAATATTATCCTGTAACCCGTTTTCCCAGATATTTGAATTTTTAACCTGTTGTCTGGCAGCTAACAGGGCGGTTAAATTTCCAAGGGTTCCGCCCGATGTAATAAAACCATCGCCACGAATCCCATATCCAACTTTTTGTACAATCAGGTCCACCACCACTTTTTCGATGGCCGTGGCAGCACCTCCCATTTCGTAAATGGCCATTCCATTGTTTAAAAAGGCGCTTACCAGGCTGGCCAAAGCCGCAACGGGAGCAGGAGGGCATACCTGATGGCCCATGTATTTTGGATGGTGTATGTGAATCGACTTCCCGATAATCTCTTTGAAAAGGGAGACAGCAGGTTTATCGCCTAAAGCATAGTTTTTCCAGAAGTCGAGTTGAGAAGAAGGCTCTTGCCAATTCATTACAGGAATGTGTTCGTTTTGTGCCTCTTCCAAATGATGGGTCAACAAATCAATAATCTCATATCCAAGTTGTTTGAAACTTTCAGGGTCATAAACTTGCTTTAATTTTTCAACCATGCTATCGGCTATATGTATGAATAATTTGTTCCATCTCCATGAAACGGTTAAGTGTGAACTTCTTAAAAGCTCAATTTGGCAGTAAATTTAATAAAAAAGGAAGCTTTGAAACAGCCTGAATTGAAACTTTACGGTTAGAATAGTTCCAAGTTTAAAACTCAAAATGATATGCCACTGAAAGTCCCACAGGCAACGGCTCTTGTATGTCCTGAATACCGGGATCGGTCTTCATAGCATTCAGATTGTCTTCATATTCCTGTGCTCTTATAGGATAAAGCAGAGCCACATTTAATCCACTGGTTTTCGTTTTGCCAAACCGGATTTCCATCCCTGCACCAAAAGTGGAGCCTGTATAAACAGCGTTGTATTTGTCGGAGCCAACAATATAAATGGCTGCATTGGTTCCATACATGCCTGTAACGTATACCCGAAAGGGTTTCGCCGTAATTTTTGGCATGATATAACCCTTTACACCAAGTTGCCATCCGGCCTGTATAAAATAAAAACCGCCTGAAGCAAACAGACCAAGGTGCTTTATGGGAATGTACTCAAGCTGAGCTCCTAACAGGCCCCCTAAGTCAATACCCAATCCCAGACCCAGATCAAGTTGATTCCGTTCTTGTTGAACATTATTTGTTTTTGCAATGGTTTCATATTTAAAAACCTGTTGTGCTACCGCCTGATGCATTCCAATCAGAAGCATGAGGAATAAAAAAGTGTATTTTTTCATTGGATTTATTTGGTTAATATTTCCTTGTATTTCGAGTTAAAAAAATTGACTAAAAAAGGCCTGAAGTACTCCCGGGACCAGTATGATCGTTAAAATCAATCCATAAACAGCTCCCCAAAAGTGGGCATTATGTCCTATGTTATCCGTGCCCTTCTTACCCATGTAGGCAGAATATATCAGGTACAGGATACCAAATATCCATGAAGGCAACGGGAATGGAATGGGGAAAATGAAGATACTGCTTCCCGGATTTAATAAAATACTCGAGAAAACCACTGCCGACACCGCCCCGGAAGCACCAACAGCATTATAATACGGATCGGTTTTATATTTTCCATAATCCCAAAGGGTACTAAACAGGATGCCACCTAAATACAACATACCATAATAAAGCAGGCCTTTGGGTCCAAAATTAGCTTGAAAACTTTTCTCAACAAACCCGCCAAAAGAATACAACACATACATGTTGATCAACAAGTGAGCCCAACCCGCGTGCACCAGTGCATAGCTTACAAACCGCCATCCTTCGTTGTGGCTTTTAATGAGATAGGCATTAAATTTCAACCGATCGAACAATTCCGTATTGCTGAACGACAGAAATGAAATGATCAGAGTTACCGCGATAATGATGAAAGTAAATATCATTAATTATTCAGGTTTTGTTCAACAGGCTGATTTTCTATTTTTGTGTAATCGATCTCGGAACCAAGGGCACTATGAGGAATCAGGTAAACAGCCATCATCCCCAGTAATGCAATGATAGGCCACACTTTATTTTCTTTGTTTTTGCGCAACATAAACCACGCAATTACCCACAAAATAAAAGATCCAATGGTTTTATTGTCGGTTAAATCGTGTCCAAAAGGCCAACCGGTCCAATAAGCATCAAAAGCATATTTCTGAACGATGGGCCCTAAAACGAGGCCGCCCAAAAATAGCGTAATGACAACAATTCCTGTAAAATACAGCGTCTCTTTATTCCTGAAAAACAATTCAAGTCCTACCCGCATTCCAAAAAGAAGGGACAAGAACATGAAAAAAATGTGCGGGGCCAGTATAAAAAGGGGTACGTTTCCGGTATAACGGATAATCACAGGATCGCTATTCAAAGGATAGGCCTGACCTTTGTAAAAAAGCTGCACAAAATAAGTGATTTTTCCGGCAGGAGGTTGATTGGGCAGGGTTGTTACCAATTTTCCATCCAGCATCGTCATCGGCTTGGTGCTCCATTCATCATGGCTTTTGTACCTTTTAAACCTGATTTCGCCTGTGATGTCGGAGTTAAGTACTTCTATTTCGATGGGAGCATCTTTTTCGCCCATAAACGACCTGATTAATTTGTACTTGACTATCTCGCCATTGATTTCGACCTTTCCTCTAACAGGATAGGTCGGGCCGGTTGCCCTCTGATAAATGACCAGGCTCACAGTTAAAACAACGGCCACCAGCCACAGAACGACATTTTTCATTTTACCACTCATCGAAAAATTATTATTGATTAGAAATTAATTGATTTTCGTCAGATCTTAATGCATTATAAAACAATTGATGTATTTCGGTGCGTATATCCATGTTCATTAGTTTGGTATTTGTCGCATCGGGGTAAACCCGATTCGACAAAAATACATAAACCAATCCATTTTCAGGATCGGCCCAGGCATAAGTACCGGTAAAACCGGAATGACCAAAACTGGAGGGTGAGGCATCCCTGCAGTTGGTCATGTGATCTTTGTACACAAATAAAGGTTTGTCGAACCCCAAACCACGCCGGTTGCTGTCTGCCACAAAATGATAACCGGTGAAAAAGTCGACAGTTTCCTGTTTAAAAAACCTTTGGTCGCCGTATGCACCGCCATTTACTAACATTTGCATCATCATCGCCACGTCATGTGCATTTCCAAAAAGCCCGGCATTTCCTGAAACCCCGCCCAGCAGCGCTGCTCCCTGATCATGCACGTCGCCTTGCAACAACTGCTTTCGGAAGCCTGTGTCATTTTCTGTGGGAATGATGGCCCAGGATTCAAAATATTGACGGGGATTGAACCTCAACCTGTTTATCTGCATGGGTTTATACCATGTAGTGTAAACAAAATCATCGAACTCGCTATTGGAGAGCTGTTCTGTCAATGTTTTAAAAAGGTAAAACGCAAGGTCTGAATAACGGTATTTCTTTTCCTTCAAAGGAGATTTTAAAATACTGTCGATAAGCACGTGTTGATAGCCGTTGCGGAGATACAGGTTTTGAGCCACGCGGGTTGTAAATTCCTCACTGATGGTATTTTGATAAATATCACGGCTTAATCCAGCAGTATCGAAGGTGCTTTTGAAAAAGGGAATCCAACCCCGGAATCCAGCCTGGTGAGCCATCGCTTCCATAAAGGTAACGCTGTCAATATTTGTGCCTTTCAACAACAACAGGTAATCCGAAATAAGTCCATGAATATCAATCAGGCTGTCTTCTGTCAATTTCATGATGGCCGGGGTAGTAGCAAGAATCTTGGTAAGAGAAGCCAGATCGTAGACATCGGTACTTTGTACCGGTTCATTTCCATCGTAGGTACGAAACCCAAATGACCTGGAGTAAAAGATGGCACCATCTTTTGCCGCTAGAATCTGGCAACCGGGATAGGCTTTGGCATTGATCCCGGCCAAAGCCACGGAGTCTATTTTTTTAAGATAAAAATCATTGATCATCAACTCCTCAGGCGAGGAAACATACAATGTTTGTGCCTGGGAATGCAATCCCCAGCCCTGATAAAAACCGCCAGCGCTGACAGGCAATTGTCCCCAGGCGGAGGCAGGTTCCAATAACCTGAGTGCAGAGGCTCTTTGCATGGAAGGTCGTTCCTGATATGAAACCAGGACAGTTGAAAAGCGATCGAGGTGTTGAAAAAAATTGAGTGCATACGGACTTGCAAAAATATCCAACACCACCTTATTTTGTAATGCCAGAGTTTCAAGCATCGTCACTTCTTCTTCAGGAATACCGAAACGCCTGGAGGCCAATATATTCGTATTCAAAATTCCTACCACAACCAAGGGATAGGCTTTCAACTTTTTCAACAACATTTGCCTTTTCAGGTTGGACTCGTCATGTGCCACGTGAAATACATCAAACCGACCTGATTGCTGCAACATTTCTTCAAAAACGGTTGGTCCATCAGTACCTGTCATTAGCAAAGCCATTTTTTTACCCACCTTCAACGGAAGTGGCTCCTGCTCCATGACAAGCGTGATGGCCTGTTCCATCATTTCATCTGCCGTGCTTTGATAAAGGAGTTGATTTAGATCCTCTAGCAGGTGATCGGTTTCTATTTTCTGCCTTTTCCAAACTCCCAACTCATATTTTGCATGCAGTATTTTCCTACACGACTCTTCCACACGGTCCATCAACAACGGATTTCGGGTCAAGGCTTGCTTGATCATTTCAATGGAAGATGGCACATTATCAGGGATGAGCAAGATATCATTGCCGGCTTCAAGTGCTTTAAGCGATACCTCACCTACCTGATAGTATTTGGTAACGCCTTTCATATCCAAACCATCGGTAATGATCAGTCCCTGAAATCCAAGGGAATCTTTCAACCAGTTGGTTACAATTGTTTTTGAGAGCGTGGCCGGAAGATTTTTTGTTGCATCCAGGGCCGGAACACTCAAATGCGCGATCATCACCGAACCCACTCCCCTGTCGATCAAAAATTGAAAAGGAGCCAAATCAGTAACCAACAATGTTTTTAGCGGTGCGCTGATCAAAGGAAGATCAGCATGTGAGTCGGTAAAGGTATTCCCGTGTCCGGGAAAATGCTTGGCACTTGCCAATATTCCACCACGCTGCATCCCACGCATGTAGAGATCGGCCTTCTCGGCCACCCGGACCGGATTTTCACCAAAGGAGCGCATTCCGATTACGGGGTTGAGCGGATTGCTGTTTACGTCAACCACAGGGGCAAAATTGATGTGTATCCCCATCCTGGTGCATTGTTCGGCTACTTGCTTCCCCATTTCATATATCAAGTGGTTGTTGGTCAGCGCCCCGAGTGTCATTTGGAATGGATAGTCAACCACATTTGATAACCGCATGCCCAGACCCCATTCGGCATCGATGGAGATCAACAAAGGAGTCTTGGACAAAGTATTCCAGTAATTGGTTTGAAGAGCCTGATCAACCGGGTTTCCTTTAAAAAATACGACCCCCCCAATGTTATACCTCTTAATTAAGGTATCCACCTGAGGTAAATAACCTCCTGTAGGATAATTGGCACGTACAAAGAAAAGCTGACCTATTTTCTCCTCTAAAGTGAAAGATCGGTACACAGAATCAACCCAATGAGCCTCGTGGGATAGCTCTTTGGCTTTCACCTGCGCGTGCAGCCAATTGACGGTTAAAACAATAAAAACAAATAAAATCCATCTCATGTATCGGACATCCATTAACGCTGGTGTTATAGATTTGCGGACAAATTTAGTTTTTTTTACTTAGGTGTTTTAAAAAACAGTAAAGTTCAACATGCAAATTACTTTACCTTTGTGCCTTTAAAAAAAATCAACTATCGGATTTAATTTGCTGTAAAACCTATCATCAATATGAGTGATATTGAACAACTAGAAAAAACCGCTTCCCAGGTCAGGCGCGACATTATCAGAATGGTGCATGCAGTTCAATCGGGTCACCCGGGTGGATCGCTGGGATGCACCGATTTATTCACCGCCCTGTTTTTCGAGGTGATGGATATTCATCCTGTTCCATTTAATATGGACGGTATTGGCGAAGATGTACTCATCGTGTCGAACGGCCATATTAGTCCTGCCTATTATAGTGTGATGGCCCGTCGTGGATATTTCCCCGTAAGTGAGTTGTCTACTTTTCGGCGACTTCATTCCAGGCTCCAGGGACATCCCGCCACCATAGAAAAATTGCCTGGCGTGCGCGTTGCCACCGGTTCTCTTGGACAAGGATTATCCGTTGCCACTGGTATCGCACTTTCAAAAAAGATGAACCACGATCCACATACCGTTTTTTGCCTGATGGGCGATGGCGAGTTGGGCGAAGGTCAGGTATGGGAAGCAGCATTGTACGGAGGTGCTCATCAAATAAACAACCTGGTTGGAATTATCGATTACAATGGAAAACAAATCGATGGACCAACTGATAAGGTACTTCCCTTAGGAGACCTCCGTGCCAAATTTGAAGCTTTTGGGTGGAAAGTAACCGAAATGAACGGAAACAAGATGGATGAAGTTGTCAGCACGCTGAAAGCGGTGAAATCAACTACCGGATCGGGAAAACCCAATTTAATCCTGATGCATACTGAAATGGGCATGGGTGTCGATTTCATGATGGGCACGCACAAATGGCATGGGACGGCGCCCAACGATCAACAGAAAGAATTGGCCTTAAGTCAATTGAAAGAAACCCTGGGCGACTATTAATGGATCTGTTTAATTACCGGATATTACCTGGCGGAGCGTCTAAAATACTGCGTTATCTCGTCATTTTGGTGGCGTTTGTTACTACTTTACACGGGTTTGGGCAAACTTCGCATACTCAGAAAAACGGGGTTAAAACCAGGATATTGCTTTTACTGGATGCTTCACAAAGCATGTACGGTGTGTGGCATGGAGAGCGTAAATACCAGGTGGCACGACAAATACTTGGTGATGTGTTGGATTCGCTTAGTCAGAAACCAGATGTGGAAGTTGCACTAAGGGTTTATGGCCATCTCAAACCATTTCCCCCACAGGATTGCAACGATACACGGCTGGAAGTTCCCTTTGGGGAAAGCAGTATAGCTAAAATTAAAGAGACCTTACGCAACATTAAACCAAAAGGCACTTCTCCCATTGCCATGGCCCTCGAACGCACTGAAAATGATTTTCCTCCTTGTTCCAATTGCAGGAACATCGTTATCCTGATTACCGACGGACTTGAAGAATGTGGCGGTGACATCTGCGAGGTGAGCGCCCGTTTACAACAAAAAAATATTTTCTTAAAACCCTATATTATAGGTATGGGAGAAGATATGGAACGCAATTACGATTGTGCCGGCACCTATTTAAATGCCAGTGACAAGCAGGAATTTGCCCGGGCGATGAACGTGGTTATTTCAAAAGCACTCAACAAGACCAGTCTTCAGGTCAACCTGTTGGATGTGGCTAACCGTCCTACAGAAACAAATGTTAACCTGACCTTTATAAATACCAATACGGGAAAGGTTGCTGAAAACTATATCCACACCTTGAATTCAAAAGGAGTACCGGATACCCTGATCATTGATGCCGAGATCACCTACCAAATAATAGTTAATACCTTACCGCCTGTTACCATCAATTCGGTTAAACTCACCAAAGGACAACATAACATTACCTCGGTTAGCTGCCCACGTGGCGATTTGGTTATCAGTTTAAAAAACAATACCCAGGCCAATGTAAATCCAGCCTCGATGGTTTATCAATCAGGAAGTTGTGAGCTGATAAATCATCAATACGCCAATCAACAGACGCGCTATCTGCAAGGGAACTATGACCTGGAGATACTGACTCTTCCCGTTACCAAGCTGAAGGATGTAACCATCGAAGCCGGGAAAACTACCCAAATCACACTGGAAAATCCAGGGATTTTAAGTATTCAAAAGAACATCAAAGGATATGGCAGTATTTACCGCATTGATGAAAAAGGAACCCAACAATGGGTGATTGATGTGAACCCTGAATCAGGGTACGGTGAATCGTATTTTCTGCAGCCAGGTAGCTATCGTTTGGTTTTCCGATCCAGGTTTTCATCGCAATCGTTGCAAAGCAAAACCGTCAATTTCGATATTATCACATTAAAAACCACAAGGATAAATCTTTAATTCATGCATACTTACAAGGTAATCGATTATAGAGACACCCGCTCCGGTTTTGGAGACGGGCTAAAAGAATTGGGACATAGCAACCCCGCTGTAGTGGCATTGGTTGCCGATTTAACGGGTTCGTTAAAGATGGAGGCCTTTGCGGCGGAGTTCCCCGAAAGGTTTTATCAAATGGGAATATCCGAGGCCAACATGATGGGTGTGGCTGCCGGGTTGGCAACAGGAGGTTTTATCCCTTATACAGGAACCTTTGCTAATTTTAGTACAGGCCGGGTATATGATCAAATCAGACAATCCATTGCCTATTCGGGGAAAAATGTAAAAATCTGTGCCTCACATGCCGGGGTTACTCTTGGCGAAGATGGAGCAACCCATCAAATTTTAGAGGACATTGGATTGATGAAAATGCTTCCAGGAATAACCGTGATCAATCCTTGCGATTACAACCAGACTAAGATGGCGACCATCGCCATTGCTGATTACCAGGGACCTGTATATCTTAGGTTTGGCCGTCCTAAAGTGGCAAATTTTATTCCTTCTGACAGCGAATTTATCATTGGCAAAGGTATTTTGATGACAGAAGGTACCGATGTAACCATCGTAGCCACCGGACATCTGGTATGGAAAGCGCTGGAAGCAGCTGATGAACTTCACTTGCAAGGAATAAAAGCGGAAGTCATCAACATCCACACCATTAAACCTCTCGACACTGAATTGTTACTCAAATCGATCAGGAAAACAGGATGTGTGGTGACGGCGGAAGAACATCAGCGCAACGGTGGACTGGGCGACAGTGTTGCTCAGTTGCTTTCGCTGGAGTATCCTGCCCCGATGGAATATGTAGCCGTGAACGATCAATTCGGGCAAAGCGGAACACCTGAAGAGTTAATGCAGGTTTATGGCCTCGATACAGAGCATGTAGTTTTGGCTGCTAAAAAGGTTCTTCTTCGAAAATAACACCCCGCCGGAAGTTTACAATACATTCCCGGTAAAAAAAGATGTATTTTCGTTGGTTTGCAATTAGCTGGTTCACCAAGTGATTAGAAGATTTTATTATATATTAACCATTTGTGCAACAGTTATTTTAATCCCAAATAACTGCCTTTCTCAGAATTGCAATGTGATTGAATTAAAGGCTCCTTCCTATCTTTTGCTTCGCGATACAGCCATCCACATTCTTCACGATACTACCGTAAAGATTTGTGAACAATACATTCTGCTGACAGAACAAAACGGATACTACTTTTATAGCAAATTAAATACTGCATCTGATAAACATCTGTTTCTGAAAGATATATACAAAATGGTGCTGGCAAGCCCCCCGCCGGATACGGTGCTTCAGAAGCAAAACATGATAAAAGCCGAAGATGTATATCAACGCTTTTCGGGCAAACCCATCAGCAAAATACGGATCAAGGTGCTTAAGCCATTTGGGCCTACCATTGCCGACACCAACCGGCCCGTTATCACTTACGTGGAAAGGAACCTCAACCCAACACATTTTATCTCGCGCGATTGGGTGATTAGAAACAAGTTGCTTTTTAACGAAAAAGACACCATTAATCCTTTGTTGATGGTTGAAAACACACGTCTCCTTGCCGATTTGAGCTACTTACAAGATGCAGCGATCATTGTGTCAACTGCTCAAGGCGATTCGGTTGAAGTGCTGGTATTGGTAAAAGACAAGTTTCCATGGCTGGCAGTACCTAATATTATCAGTACTAGTAACGTACGAATCTATGGTCAACACGCTAATATTTTTGGACTGGGGCAGAGTTTGGGATTTGAAGGTACGTATTTGAGCAATAGCACCCCAAAGATATACCTGTCGAGGGCAAACTACTCCGTGGACAATGTTTACGATCAAATTGGCGCTGAACTAAACTACCAGGTGGACAACAACAATCAATTGTATCAGGTTCGGTTTGATCGAAAATTGATACCCAACAAGGTGAACCTGGGTGGTGGATTGGAAATCTCTCAAACATCACAAAACATCATTACCGATCCAACGTATGTGAACAAAAGCCTTTATTACTTTAAATACATGGTTTACGATGCATGGGCGTCTTACCTCTTTCCTGCAAAAAAAATCCTGCCTTTTATCAGACAGCGTGCGCTCTATATCATTCCCGGGATCAGTTACAGCAAAAAGAATTATTCAGAATACACATGGGTGAATATCGACAGCAATAGCCAATTTTACAATTACGATGTGATACTGGGAAACATTGTATTGGCCAAACAGGGTTACTACCGAACCAATTACCTGACCAATTTTGGGAAAGCTGAATATTTGCCCTATGGATTCCAGGCCAGCATCACAACCGGTTATTCGTGGACTGACTTTATGAAAAAACCATACATGGGGTTGGGTTTCTACGTAACCACCCACATCAATAAATTTGGATTTATTTTTGGAAAACTGGATGCAGGAAGTCATTTGATTGATCGATTACAGCAGGGCGCAGTTAGCATCAATGTTCTTTACTTAACCGATTTGCTGGAGACAAAAAGAAATAAATTCAGACTTAAATCGGAAATATCATTTACAACCGGTATCAACAGGTTTACTAATGACTTACTGTATCTGGGCGAAGCGTATGGATTTCTTGGTTTAAAAAAGGAATCATTTTACGGACAACAACGACTTTTCATGGAATCGTCAGTAATCAATTACACCTCTCTTTATTTCGCCGGGTTTCGTCTGGCATTGATTGGTTTTGCAAGTGTAGGAACCATCGGGCCGCAGGATACAAAACTTGTTAACAGAAGATTGGTGTCAAGTTTTGGAGCCGGAGTTTATGTTCAAAACGACTTTCTGGTTTTCAGCTCCGTTGAATTTAAAGTAGCTTATTTCCCGGTAACCCCTCCCGGAGTCTCCCATTTTGGCCTCACATTTTCATCTGAGAACCTATTGAACAGGATTAATTTCCTTGTTACAAAACCAAGGCTGGTGGCTTATCAATAGTCGTTTGGAGTATAGGTTATTGAAAGTTCTATCTATTTTTATGTAAATAAAAAAACATCGGACCGAAGCCCAATGCTTTTTTTTTAACTCAATTGATAATTGTTTTAGCCTTTGTAAAAAGGAGTCCTGGTAATAACAGCCTTTGCCGACTTTCCACGTATAGGAATATAAATTTCGGCTCCTTCTTTCCAATAGGGTTTGGTTACATAGGCCATGCCAATGCCCTTTTTCAACATGGGCGACATGGTTCCTGAAGTAACATGACCCACTACCTTTCCTTCTGCATCAACCACCTCATAATGATGCCGTGGGATGGCACG
>Ga0210044_10000453_pt1 | contig 62045 bp, 59 predicted proteins | sample CryGey13umfilter_2_FD_183959 | JGI IMG/M metagenome (GOLD analysis project Ga0210044, IMG submission 183959) | Groundwater microbial communities from aquifer in Utah, USA - Crystal Geyser 4/9/14 3 um filter (SPAdes) (version 2) | ecosystem: Environmental > Aquatic > Deep subsurface >...
AGCATGTATGCTCAATATTATCTGGATCCTAGTAGATTTACTCCCGTCGAAGACTATAGTTCACGGCGATTCTTTTTTTGGCAGCGTCGCCCGGAACATGGATTGGATACAAAATTTGCGAGTAAATTCATGATGATTGGTGATTCTATCCATTTTCACAATGCTCCTGATGTTCTTTCTGCAGGTGATTGGGAACCTGCTTTTGGAACTTGTTCATATTTTAACGAGCAAAACGCAAATGCTTATTCTGAGGCTTTGAGTAAATCTAACATATTTATTTGCCCACGTAGTTGCGAAGGGATTGGCATGAGCATGCTGGAAGCCCTTGCTCGTGGTATGTGTGTTATCGGGAACGATTTTGTGACTGCTAACGAATATATACAGAATGATGTGGATGGCATTTTGGTTAATTATGCAGATCCTAAGTTTGATACACTAACGCCAACGCGTATGCAGTTTTTAGGTGAAAACGCGAGAACCAGGGCAATTAAAGGATATGATAAGTGGTTGAAAATTAAGGAAGATTTACTATTTTATATTGAGACAACACCTCGTCCACGTATAAGCAAAGTTTCAGCAAAAACACTGAATGAGTTTTTGATAAACTTCAAAAATTTTTCAGACGGCAGAGAAACCTATAGGAAAAATTTAAGGAAGTTTAGCGGTTTACAGCAAAAGCTTTCAATAAACGATGATGAGAGTTCATTGGGGAAAATAAATCATTGGTTAAGGCGATATTGGTTGTGGAGAAGATTCCAATCCTTAACGAAATCAATCTATAGGATATTTTAATCAATTAAAAATTTGTGAATTAGCTTCTGTAACTTTTAACTGAGCAGTCTCAGAAGCACAATAAAAAACCCTATTACTTACAGTAACAGGGTTTTTTATAAAAATTTAACAGTAAATTTTTTACATGTCCTTATAACGCTCACGAAGCATATTCGTGAATGCTAAACGCTTATTACGAAGACGTTTTTTCATCGAAGGTTTTTCATGATAACGCTTTTGGCGCACATCTTGGATCACGTTCTCACGGTCAAGTTTCTTCTTAAGACGTTTTAACGCCTTTTCAACCGGCTCTCCTTTACGTATTTCAACTTCCAATTCTGACATATTAATTCACCCGACTTTCGTTTTTTAAGTTTGAGTTAATGAATAATCTACTTTTCTATTAGAAAGGTCAACTAAAAACTCCCCTCTTTTCTAAACTTTATGGGTCGTCCTCAAAAACGTGATATCAATTGGGATAATTTCCCAAATGAGAAGCGTGCTCATCTCATCGAAGCGCTCTCTCAATTCGTCACCGCGGTACGTGTTCAGCGTATGGATGAAGTCATTGAAAACCGTACACGTTATCTTACGCTAGCCCTGGAAGATGTTTACCAGCCCCACAACGCAGCCGCCGTTGTCCGTACTTGTGAGGCTTTTGGCGTACAGGACCTCTATGTCATCGAAAATAGAAATAATTTCAAGCCCAGCAGGTCTACTGTATCTCGGGGTGCTGATAAATGGGTGGATATCCATTATAGCGATAATACGACATCGTGTCTCGAGTCCCTCAAAGACAAAGGTTATCAAATCGCCGCCTGTACGCTAAATCAAGATGCTGTTCCGATTGATCAATTAAACGTAGATAAACCCACGGTAGTTCTTATTGGGACAGAGCTTAAAGGGCTTACGCAAGAGGCCCACAAGCTAGCCGATGTTAATGTTTACCTACCCATGCAAGGTTTTACACAGAGTCTTAATCTTTCGGTTTGTGCGGCTCTATTTCTCTATGAGTTAACGCATAAAATAAGAAGGAAAATTCCCGAGTGGCCATTGTCTCCCGAAGAAAAGCAAATCCTAAAACTTCGCTGGCTCTATAAGATCGCAGGCCACAACTACCCACTCGACTTCGAGCAATCCTAAATCTTTTACTCAAAACATAACCCCAGGCACTCCATGAATCTGAAAAGTACAGAAACGTCCAAATCAAACAGGACAACTCCTTTTTCCTATTTATTCCTCTTGGAAAAAGGGCCAATAAAAAAGGATGGCGTTCGTACTGAAGGTCGCAGAGCCCCCATTTTAAACATAATCGAATTTTTAGATGATAAAAAGGACTCTGTAAAACAAGATATCCAATCACTCTTGTCGGCTTGCCATGTTACTGAAATTTGTAATATCAAAAATCCTGAACGCTTCGAAAAAGTTCAAAAAACATTGCCTGAATTCCAGATAATTTACCTCACTGATATCCGCAGGGATACTTTTCTCCTTATGTTTACTCCGGTTTTTAAACTCAATAAACTGGAGGGTTACCGTGTGGACATAGACAAATTTAATGAGCTGTGGAATAAGAATACGAACAACAACGTTATCAAATTTAAGCCCCCCAAACATCTGGAAAAGTTACCTCTCGAGGGCTTTATCAAAAATTCACATTTTTCTGATTCGCTTACAAGTTATCTTGATTACAAAGATTCGTATGCTTTCTTAGCCAAGACTGAAGCTTTCTTATGCAAGAAGGTGGGCAACTTTTGCGCGGGAATCCTCCTACTAAACCAGGATTTCCCTCATTTAAGTAAATTCTTACATGAAAACACTAAGGAGCTTAAGGCAATTTTGGAAAACGCTGCCAACAACTATAATGATTTTCAGACCAGAAAAAGAGTCGCAATCAAGCTGAATGTTACGGATTTTGCTGACCTCAAAAAGATCTTATCACTTCTCAATAGCGATATTATTGGGCACCTAGATAAACTCGATAAAAAAGATGCCGGTTTCTTTTTCGATAATCTTAATGATCTTTACAAGCTTAACATAAGCGATTTAGAAACTATAGAAGCTTACATTTCTTTATCCGAAGAGGAGCAAAAATATTTCTTGGAAAACCATAAATCAATAAATCTGCCTCTCTTATTGAGCTCGCACGCGTTATCTAAAAACAAGCAGGACGCGCCTTCTATCAAAATTTATGAAGCAGTCATAGGCTTAAAAGAGAAAAAGGAAAATCTCACATTCGTTATTGAACTTCTCTTGGAGGATATTAATAAAATTGAATTTGAATTCACCAAAAACAAAACTCTCCTTAAGGGTGCTGCTGCCATTACAGCTTATTTCGAATCTAAAGAAAAACTTCAGGTTGGCATAAACAAAAACCAAGACGATTTTCTAAAATACCTCAATTTGCCAAACGAAAATTGGCTTCTACAAGCACTAGTCACTCATCTTAAAGGTGTTTTGGGCGAATACGGTGCAGGATGCGTTCTCTTGAATATGGATATACCCAACCTCACCACAAATATCCATAATAATCCTAAGTTATTACAGAGGCTTTTTCATAAAATCAAAGATATCGGTTATGAGAATTTTCATACCCGTAAATCTTTCCTTATAACGCATAATCTAACCGATTGGAATGTGCTCAATATTATCTTGTTTAAGGCCACTGAAGATGCTTTCAATTTCATAAGTAAATTAGATGATAAAGCTGTTCCTAAAGCGTTGAGGGCGCTAAAAATAATTGATGAGAGAATCGACGAAAGGCATATCCAAGTAGATCTCTTCACAGAGGTTTACAGCCTGAATGACATTGAGTTTAAATTTTTAGAGGAGAATAAGAATACCATACTATGGCTGTTTTTCTTGGCAAACAATGCTGCTCAAGTCCTTAAAACGATTTCAACAATTGATGCCTATAAGGTTCTGTCCTCCTTTCATGAGAGTTTTGAGAATTTCCAGCGCTTCTTTGAATTAGGTAAAACTGATTTCCAGCAAATAAATTTTAAATTTAGTTCTAAAAAGAAGGTTGAAGTGGGTATTGATGGAATAAAAGAATACCTTTTAGCATCTAAAGAGGCACACCAAAAGAACTGCCTCATTAAGGAGGAGGATAAATACAAAGATTTCCTCTCTTACGTTGTAATCCCCAAAGGCAATATTTCAAAAGTCCTGAATATTTTTTTAACAAAATCAAACTTCGCCGCGTTTACCATTCCAGTAATATTGCTCAATACAGATATACCTAACCTCTGTCAGTATCTATGGGATGACTCCAAACGTGACAAGGAGTCCAGAGAGCTTGATAACTTACTAAGCAACTTTAAGAACAACTACGAATCGTTCCTCTATAAGAAAAATCTCGTTATTAAATACCAAGTCAAGGACTTCTCGACTTTCAAAACAGTCATGCTCGATTTAACAAAGGATGAGTCAGATTACTTAGAGAAGAATGACAACGTAAACCTCCTACGTTTCCTCGAGCTTAGGCTTAAAGCAACTCATGATATATCAACCATGAAATTATATGAGGACGATCTCTTGCTTCAAAATAGCGTCATAGAAGACTACCTCTAGTATCCGTCTTCTATAAACCGCATTTTCACCTTGCCTAAACGGCCATATTCCCTTGCATATATAATACTATGAAATCTCTCGAGCTAGACACTCAATCTCTTCTCAACATTGCTACACAAGTTGCCAAACAGGCCGGTGAATTTCTTCGGCTAGGTATAGAAAAGGCAAAACAAATCAATTTTCAAAGTGATCGAGATGTAAAGCTTCAGGCAGATGAGGATTCTGAAACGCTCATTCGTCAGGTCTTATCTAAAAAAACTAATTTCCCAATCGTAGGCGAAGAACAGGGAGGAGATCCAACCCTGGTGGATCGCAATGAGCCTTATTGGGTAATCGATCCGCTCGATGGTACTTATAACTATTTACGCAATTTACCCATTTGCTGCGTTAGTATTGGCCTCATGAGGGGCAAGGATCCTATACTCGGGGTCATCTATGATTTTAATAATGATGACATCTATGCGGGCATTGTGGACGAGGGTTACTTCTTTAATAATAAACAGGTAACACCTCACTGGGCGGAAAAATTTTCAGAGGCGAGCCTCCTCACCGGTTTCCCCTCAAATAGTGACTTATCAACCGGGGCTCTCACTGAATTTTTTGCCAATATTCAAAAATTTAAAAAAGTCCGTATGGTCGGTAGCGCAGCTATGGCAATGGCCTATGTCGCTAACGGCCGTGCGGATGTCTACTACGAACAATCTACCAATCTCTGGGATGTTGCCGCAGGGGCAGCTCTCATAAAAGCTGCCGGCGGGCACTATGCCATCACAAACGTGAGTGCCAAAAAACCATTCTCGTGCGATATCTGGATTTCCGGCAATCAGGAATGGATCGTTAAATAAACCCTTATATTAGTTGGCCTCGACTCCTTCCAGTTCATCCAAGCACCTTATTATAGATGGTTATAACATTATCTACGCTTGGCCAGATTTGGCAAAAATCCTTCGAGAAGACGGCCCAGATCGCGCACGTGATCAACTTGCCCAACGAATACGTGTCATTCACGATATTGAGTCTCTTCGCACAACTCTTGTATTTGATGGCCAGGGTAAGGAAATCCAAATCACTCGGCCGACAAAGGAGCTTTCATTCTCATTGGTGTTTTCCCCCGCGCGTACTTCCGCTGATGGCATTATAGAACAACTCGTTGCCAATTCCAAAAAACCGGCAGATGTAACCGTTGCTACAGGTGATAGGGCCCTGGAAACCTTGATCTCAAAATCTGGCTGTTACGTATTGACCCCACAAGCCCTTTTAGATTGGATTATTCGTTGCCAGAATACCCAAATCGAACTCCTCAACAAAACAAAAAAGAAAGCCCTCACAACATGGAAACATATTATCAACCCCTGGGACAAGATCAACTAACCCCCGCTGCCTCTGTTGAAGAAATTCAAGGGCTCTATGGTCCCCTCACCATCGCAGAATCTCTTATTCAGAAAATTTGGCTCAAACAAAATTTCCTTACCCACCACCTCAATACCCATTCCGACAAGTCCCTCAAAATCATCTCCCCCGGGCAATGGAATTGTCTCGAAGGGCCTGATTTTAAAAATGCTATCCTGGAAATTGATAACCAAAAAGTTATCGGCGATGTCGAAATCCACTTCCACTCGCGCGATTGGTGGAACCATAACCACCACGTAGATGCCAACTACAATAATGTCGTCCTCCATGTGGTTCTTTTTCCAAACAAGGATCATCAGCGCTCGCCTATTACTAAATCAGGCAACTTCCCTGAACAGCTTTCTCTACTGGGTTACCTGTCTCGGGATCTCGAGGAATACGCTTCAGAGGAAGCGTTGCTCAGTCTGGAAAATAGGGATTCTCTGTCTCTATTAGAAATGTTGTTACTGAAACCACTAGATGTTCGATATAGCTTTGTAGCAGATAAAGCACGGCTGCGCTGGAATCAAAAGCGAGCATTTGCGCAGCGTCGTTTAAACGCCACTCATTGGGAGGAAGCTTGTCACCAGATGTTTATGGAGGTACTGGGCTACCGGCGCAATCGGGCAACGATGAGTCTGATCAGCCTGCAATTCCCCTACCGGCACATGCTTTCAGAAAAACCCAGCACTCATGATCTCTATAATTCCCAACTCAACCAATGGAAGGTTCAAGGGATCCGTCCGAACAATCACCCTAAAAAGCGTTTAGAGCAGTATGCGCAACTTCTTGAAAAAAATCCAGAATGGCCTGCCCGTTGGCTAGAGTTTTCAAATACGCTTCCCCAACTGGCATCTCTTGGAGATAATACAGCTGTTTTTAGAAAAAATCTATCCCTTGCGAATTTACGAAAATCTATCGCAGAGGACATCCTCCACAACACTTTTACTGCCTCTAAGTTAGATACGCTTATTATAGACACGCTTCTCCCATTAGCTTCCATTTACCATAAAAAGGATCTTTTCGGTCTCTGGTTTCACTGGTTTACGGGTGATGTTCCTGACTCCTTGAAAAATTTCATCAATCAAACAGAGCTTGCCTCCGTTAAGGATTCTCCTTCTTGCAATGGTACCCATCAGGGTGTCATGCAGTGTTTCTTCGAGGCCAACTACTAAATCCCTTTAGCTAACGATAGTAACCACTTGACAAATAACCAAATCATTGCAATAATCTTCGTGAAAGCCAAAATCAGCGTTGCAAACGATGTTTTTGGGCGGTAACCTTTTATTTCAATTTATAGCATTAACAATGAGCAATCAAATTTTATCGGTCTTAGAGTACATGGAAAAAGAGAAAGGGATCAATCGTGACGACATGATCTCCGCTATCACCACGGCCATTAAAAATGCAGCTCAAAAGGGAATTAATGCCGGCCAGGAAATCAAAGTCGAAATTGACCCAAAAACAGGTGCCCTAAAGGCCTGGCTTCTCCTTAATGTGGTTGACTCCATCAGCGATTCTTTAACAGAAATACACATAGATAAAGCACAACAAGCAAATCCTAGTCTGAGGCTAGGTGATGTCTATGAAAAAGAAATAGATCCGTCTGAACTAGGCCGTATCGCCGCCCAAACCGCTCGGCAAGCTATCATGCAGCGTGTGCGCCAGTTGGAAAAAGAAAAAATTTATGAGGATTATAAAGATCAAGTCGGTGATATCGTTTCCGGTATTGTCCGCCGCCGTGAGCGCAATGATCTTATTATAGACCTCGGTAAAACAGAAGCCGTTTTAATGGGTAAGGAAAGAATCCCGGGCGAAGATTATGCCCCGGGTGAGCGTATCCGCTGCCTTCTCTTAAGGATAGATTCCACGCCTCGTGGCCCAGAACTTATATTAAGCCGCTCCCATCCTAAATTTGTTCGTCGTCTCTTTGAGCTCGAAGTGAATGAAATCGCAGATGGTACGGTTACTATCGAAGCCCTCGCCCGTGATCCTGGTTATCGTAGCAAGATTTGCGTTCAAAGTATTGATACTAAAGTAGATCCAGTAGGCGCCTGTGTGGGTGCTCGTGGCGCTCGTGTTAAGGCAATTGTACGTGAGCTTGGTGGCGAAAAAATAGACATCGTTCGTTTCTATGCCGATCCTAAGCGCATGCTCGAGGAGGCCATCAAACCTGCTGTTCCTAAGAATATCAGAATAGATGAGCAAAATCACCGCATTTACTTTGAGGTTGCTCCAGAAGACCTCTCCGTAGCGATCGGCCGTAAGGGTCAAAACGCTAAGCTAACGTCAAAGATTCTTGGCTGGCCGCTTGATATCGCTAAAGAAGAGAAGCAGGTCATGAATTTCCAACAACACCTCAATCGTGCGGTTCAAGGGCTTAACCAAATCCCTGGTCTCACCGAGGATCAAGCGACAGCCTTGGTTAATGGGGGTATCACCTCTCCGGAAGCATTTGATGGGGTCACTATTAATGACCTTAAGGAACTCTCTTTCTCAGAAGAAGAGGCTGTTGAACTGATCGCCAAATTCAAGGCATACAAAGAAGGTCAGGAAGTCTGATTTTTACCAAAAACTTATAATTACAGCTAATAAACCATACCGCATTTAAATGAGCGTACGCATCTACCAACTATCCAAGGAATTAAACATGGAAAATAAGGCCGTTATCGCCCTTCTCCAGGAGCGTGGTCTCAAAGTGGATAGTCCTTCCAATACTATCCCCAACATCTATGCGGATGCGCTTATTGATGAGTATGTAAATAAAAAAAAGAACGGGTCAATTCCCCAGGAGCTTAAGCAAGAAACCGAGCCTGAGCAAAAAGAGAAACCTGCTCCGGAACCAAAAAAACCAGCTTCCCCGAACCTTCCTTCTGGTGTCAGAGTGAAGTCAGCAGCGGATGTAGCTAAGGAAAAAGAAAAAAAATCTCCTGTCGTTCAATCACCTGAATTTCCAGGTGTCAAAAAACCTATGGCTCCGCCAGCGTCTTCTAATATTGTTTCAAAATCACAGCAGCAAGCGCCCAAGCTACCACCTATGCCTCCTAGAGCCCAACAGGACAGAGAGCTTAGTAAGCCGGGGGATGTTCGCTTACCGGAAAAATCAGAGCCAGAGGTAAAGGAGCTAGCTTCAAACAAGCCTCAGTTGCCTAATCTGCCTAAATCAACAGAGCCTAAAAAGGGCAAACCTGAGTTTGATGATTATAAAACAGTCATCTGCAAACCACCTATTGTGGTAAGAGACTTTGCTATTTTACTCGATATTAAGCCGTTTCGTCTCATTTCCGAACTCATGGAGATCGGCATTTTTGCTTCCATGAACCAGGTCATCGAAGAAGATGTAGCCTCAAAAATCGCGGAAGCACACGGCTTTATCCTTGAAATCCACCACCGTGGCGAAACACCGCCTCTCACCCCTAAAAAGATTGAGAAAAAGAAGATCGAGGTAGATGAATCTCAATTCTTGGAACCGCGTCCTCCGATCGTTTGTGTTTTGGGTCATGTAGACCACGGCAAAACCACCCTTCTTGACGTCATCCGTAAGGCAAATGTTGTCTCTGGCGAAGCCGGTGGCATCACGCAACATATTGGTGCTTACCAAGTCGAGCACAAAGACCATAAAATTACTTTTATAGACACTCCTGGGCACGCGGCATTTTCTAAAATGCGTGAACGTGGTGCCAACCTCACTGATATCGCTATTCTCGTAATTGCGGCAGATGACGGTTTCAAACCGCAAACGGAAGAAGCTCTCAAGTTCGCCCAAAAGGCAAATGTCCCGGTTGTTGTAGCAGTCAATAAAATGGATGCCAAGGGTGCCAACCTTAACAACGTCTATCAGCAAATGCAGCAAAAGGGCATTGCTCCGGAAGAATGGGGCGGAGAAACTTTGTGTACACCTATTTCAGCGATCAAGGGTGAGAATATTGATCAGCTTCTCGAGCTCATTTTACTCCAATCAGAAGTTTTAGAACTCAAGGCAAATCCAAAATGCCCGGCAGAGGGTATTGTCCTTGAATCTCAAATCGAGGTGGGTCGCGGTTCAACCGCAACCGCTATCATCACTAAGGGGACTTTAAAAGTAGGCGATGCGCTCGTCGCTGGTCCTCATTACTGTAAAGTAAAAGCATTAGTGGATGATCATGGCAAGCGCATCGATTCCGCTTTACCTGCAACACCTGTTCGTATCATCGGCTGGTCGGGTGCTCCTTCCGCAGGCTCTGCATTTATTTCCGCTAAAAACGAAAAGGAAGCCAAGAGTATTGCAGAAGAAAATAGCATCAATCTCAAGCGCGAAGTCAACCAACTCGCTAACATTGAAGCTCATGCCGGTTCGATAGATGATCTCTTTGCTGCTATTGCCGAAACAAAGCAAAAAACTTACAAAGTTATTATCAAAGGTGATGTTCAGGGTTCCGTTGAAGCACTTGCCGGTTGTTTAGAGGCCATTAAAAGCACTAAAATTAAGCTCGAAATTCTTTACGCTGAAGTTGGCCTTGTTACTAAAAACGATGTTATTTCAGCAAACACTGCAGGAGCTACAATTGTCGCATTTAATACTAAATTCGATACGGGTGTCCAAAGCCAGGCAAAGCACCACGATGTCCAGATAATCCAACACAATATCATTTACGAGCTCATCAACCAAGTAAAGGATGCTATGGCAGACATGCTTGAGCCCGAACTTAAGGAAAACAAGCTCGGTGCCGCTCAGGTTCGACAAGTCTTTAGTGTTGCTAAGGGTGTTGTCGCTGGTTGCATGGTCACAGAGGGTAAGATTATTAAGGATCAATTCTGCCGTATATTCCGTGGTACTAACAAAGAGGCTATTCACCAAGGTAAGGTTTCTACGCTCAAGCGCTTTAAGGATGACACTAATGAAGTCCGCGCTGGCTACGAATGCGGTATCCAGGTTGATAACTTCAATGATTATCAAGAAGGCGATTCTATCGAGTGCTTCGAGATCCAAAAAATTAAAACATCTTTGTAAAATAAGTTATGGGACAAAGAATTGTACGGGTAAACGAATTGCTCAAACGCGAAATCAGCCAACAGCTCCACACGCTCTTTCGCCAAGAAGCTACTTATATTACGATCACTAAAGTAGAGACTTCGCCCGATTTGCGGGCAGCTCGTGTCTTCTTTTCAGTACTTGGTGACGCTAAAAATAAAAAGGAATGTACCCAATTCCTCATCAAAATGTCCGGCCTTCTCCGCAAAGAGGTCTATAGATATGTCACGCTAAAGTATTCTCCAAAATTTGAATTTGTTTACGATGATTCTATCGAAAAAGAGGTAACTCTTATGAACGAAATCGATAAATTATCAGATGAAGATAATCATGACGCGAGCTCTTAATGGCCTATTATCCGGAACTTCTCCCACGTTTTCAAGCAGCCCTACAAGAATTACAAGGTAAGACAGTCTATGTGATTGCCCACCTCAGGCCGGATGGAGATTCCATCGGCTCCCAAATCGCGCTAACGCGTTTTTTAATCAATCAAGGCGTCAATGCTACCGCGGTTACGGATGATCCCGTCCCTCGTGTGTTACAGTCGTTTGTTCAGGATACCCCATGTGTCAACATTTCCGACTTGGCACCCGTAGATGGTGCGCTAACGGTAAATGTAGACTGTGCGGATGCTAACCGCGTGGGTGAAAAAATTCATACACTTTTTCCTGAAACATTTCTCAGCGTAGACCACCATCTTTCGGATACAAATTACGCTAAACACAACATCGTAGTCCCAACCGCCGCTTCCACAACAGCTATCCTCTCTGGCCTCTTTTTAGATGCTAATTTCCAGATAGACCCCACAACCGCACAAGCACTCTACGTTGGTATTGTAACGGATTCTGGCCAATTTGCTTTCCCGTCTACAAACGCAGATCTCTTTCGCATCGCCGCAAAACTGGTCGATCTCGGTGCAAATCCAGGCCAAACCACCCATCTGATCTACGAACAGGAATCTTTTCAAAAGATTCAACTTCTCCTTCGTTTCCTAAGCACTTTCCATATGGAGCTCTCCGGCCAAGTCTGCATCGGCTTGCTAGACAAAGAAGCGTTTGAAGAAACCGGTTGCACTAAAGAAGATACTGAAGGTTTGGTTGACTATACGCGCATCATAGAGGGCGTAAAGATCGGCATTTTACTTGAAGAACGCAATAGCCATATCAAGTGCAGTTTACGCTCGAAGGATTCTCAATATCGCGTAGACCTCTTGGCTAAAAATTTTAATGGAGGCGGTCACGCCTGCGCCGCTGGCTTCAGTTACCCGGAAACCCTTGAGCATTTTTACCCCATGTTCCTTAAAGTTATAAAAGAACATTTAGCATCCCTACCTCCAGCTCAAAAAGACTAACCCGAGCTTTCAATGTCCTCCCTTGTTCACCTTGAGCATGCGATATCTGTAAGGCCCAATCAAACGGTTGTAGCCCATGAATGGTATCCGTCTGAATCTAGTGGCGCGTGTCTCGAAACAATAATCACGCTCCATGGCTTTACTGGTGATGCCCAAGATTTTGCGCCTCTTGCTGAATCCACTAAGCAACCATTCCGTTGGATTGCTATTAACTACCTCGGGGAATCCCCTGAATCGATCTCGCTGCAAAACTGCCTTTCCAATATTGAAGCCGTCTTCGCACATTTCAATATTTCCGAGGCTCATCTCTTAGGCTACTCTATGGGCGGCCGCATCGTTCTTCATTTTGCGCTTGCTCATCTGAAAAAGCTCTTGAGCCTAACCCTTATCAGCACTTCACCGGGAATACTCAATGCAGCTGAACGCACCTCTCGTTTAAAACAGGATCAATCCCTTGCTCAAATTGCCCTCACCCAGGGCACGAAATCCTTTATAGATTTCTGGCAATCTACCCCATTGATCGCAACGCAGCAAAAATACATTCCTAACAATAGCTATTCGGAGCTCCTTGAGCGGCGTTATCAGTTAAATAAGATCTCTCTTGCAAATGCTCTCCTCAACCTCAGCCCTGCCATTCTGCCTTCGCTCTGGCATCGATTGCCTGAAATCACAATCCCTACCCTCCTCGTTACCGGTGAACAGGACATCAAGTACGCGAATCTCCTCACCCAAGCTAGGCCCCGCTTCCCGAATGCCGAGATATCGATAATTGCCAGTGCAGGCCACGCCCCACATTTAGAAAACCTCTCGTCATTTGCTCACTCACTTTTGTCTTTTCTACCCCAAACGACACCTCAAGCCCTTAAATCTCCATGAATACGAAATCTACTGCTAGAAGAAAACGAGTTCTTATAAAAAATTCTTCAAGAGTTGAAAAAATCGAAAAACCCAAAAAGACGAGCAACAATCGTAATATTAAAAGAGCAACCGTTCTCACTAAGCTTCCTCCTAAAAAACAGTTTCTGGATAGATGGCGATACGATTCGTCTCTCTTGAATCGAATGGTATCGCAAGAAACCGAAAAGTCCTCAGAAAAGGAAAAACTCGTACCTTATGTTAGGGAACTCTCTCAGTACCTTGCATTAAAGAAAACGCAGAAACTCATCACACGAATCATCAAAGATCCCAACCGCTGCAAATACAACTATGTTGATGAGTTTATATCCATGACAGATACTTTACTGGACACCCCCATTTGCGAAATCGCAAAAAACACAAAAAATCTTTACTCGGAAATAATCCATTATTACTGCAATATTATTAATTATCACTTGGAGCATGGCAACGAATGCATGAACCGATCTTTCTACGAGGGTTTTAAAGAGAAAATTAAAACATTAAGAGGTTTGATAATAGGGGAAAATTAATCCCTTAAACTCGAAAATGTATTAATTATTTAATAAAAAAACTATATGCTTCAAAAATAAATTTCTTGTCACTATGCGCTTGTTTCCCCATGCCTCATGCGATTAATCTATTCTGAGTAAACTAATTATTTAACCATGCTACATTTTTCTATTTCACTTGCCGAGGGTTCCACGGGGCTCTTCGCATACTTCCACCAATCCAATCTCGCTGGCCAGGCAATTGTCCTCTTGCTCATATTCTTTAGCTTTATTGCGTGGACCCTTATGCTTGGTAAATATTTCGAAATCAAGCGTAGTAAAGAGCTTAACGGCCGAATCGAAAAGGCTTTTGGTGCTAAAAATGCCCTCGGTTATATTGATCTTTCTAAATACTCTGGCCCCTACGCATCTCTCTGTTCCCGTGCCGTGGAAGCTCAAGCTCGTTTCGCCCAAACGAAGAATGATGCCATCACGATCGGCCATATCGAAAATGCCCTTCAACGAGAGGTTGCGAAGCAAAGTGCTTCCTACGAAAACAAAATGGTTATGTTGGGCTCAATCGTTTCGGGTGCGCCTTTTCTCGGGCTCTTAGGTACGGTCTGGGGTGTCATGGATGCTTTTGGCCAAATGGCATTCCAAACATCTGCTTCTCTTCAAAACCTGGCTCCCGGTGTCTCTGGAGCTCTTTTAACAACAGTTGCTGCTCTCCTTGTCGCCATTCCGTCCGTCTTTGGCTACAACTATTTACTTTCAAGTATCAAGCAGTCTATCCTTGAATTGGAAAACTTTGCCAGTTCCCTAATGGATCGTATTGAACTGGAGTGGAAAGCTTAATCCAGCCATGGCACGTACATTTCACCGCAAAAAGCAGTTTTCCGCAATCTCAGCAATCGATGTCACACCGCTCATCGACTTGGCTTTCTCTTTGCTCATCATTTTCATGATCGCCGCACCCCTTTTGGAGCAATCTATCAACCTTCAGCTCCCCATTGAATCAGTCAAGGAGCAGTCTCCAAAAGAGGAGCAGTTTCGCTCCATATCCATTGATGCAAGGGGTGATTACTACTGGGGTAGCCAGTTGACAACGCCAAAGGAGCTTAATGCCCTTCTTCTGCAGGCATCTACTATGCCAGAGGAGCCTGTCATTCGCATCCGTGCAGACGCTTCCCTGAGCTATCAACAGGTTATGAATGTTCTTGATCTCGTCAAACAACATCATCTCACCAAGATCAGTCTCGATACCGTTGCCATCTAGCCCATAATAATGACGTCTATCACAAAAAAGTCGTTCCGCATATCACTGTTTCTGCACCTTAGCGTCTTCTCTCTTCTTATTATTTTTACGCTTTTTCGTAGCTGCAAAAAGGAGCCCAAACCTTACGTCTTTACGGTAGTCTCCCCCTCTTCAGAAGTGGTAAATAAAAATACTGCTAACACAGCTACCACAGAATCCCCAAAACCCAAACCGCAAACAAAATTAGCTAAGCCTAAAACCGTTGCGAAAAAGGAAGCAGCTAAACAGCCTGCCAAGCCCAAAGTAGTTCAAAAGAAAGAACCTAAAGAAGAACCGGAGCTCAAGCGCATCAGCTACACCGATTTTCAAAAGAAGCATAATAAACAGGAGAACAAAGTCGCTAAGGCAGCTCCTGAAAAAATTGTCACTCCAAAGCTGAATGTAGATGATATTACTTCAGAATTGGAAAACTTGGTGCTCGCAGGCCCTTCTTCCCCTTCTCATGACCCTTCGCAGCTCACTTCTTATATCGGGCATATCCGTCAACGGGTAGACTCCGTCTGGCAAGCTCCAGGAGGTATATCTGGCAGCCACATCCAGGCAACTGTTTCCTTTAGGGTAAACCCAGCGGGCAATCTTTCACATATCCACCTCCTGACATCCTCGGGTAACAAAGAATTTGATAACTCGATACTCTCCGCGTTCGAACGGCTCTCGAAAGTGTCTCCTCCTCCGGAAAGAGAAGCCTACACTTTCCAACTCACGTTTAGGCTGAACCAGGCATAGAAAGGCTCCTGGCCTTTTCGCCATTATTTGAAAGCGCAAAATAACTTTGATCGGTTATAATATTTTAGTATGCTTTTCTTATGGAAAAATCGATTAGTAATAGGCAGGATCCCAAAAAGCTTTTAATAACAATTAACAATCGCCATTTTATTTCCAAAGACAAATTTGTAAATAAGTTTATCATAAAGACACTCTCGGGAAAACTATCTCCTCTTCACTGCTTTAATAAAATCAAAGAGCACTACTTAGGAATTCCTCACACGAGTTCGGAAATAAACCTTTATTTGAGCGAATTCTTTCCTGAATTTTCTCTACTAACGCATCTTCCTGGTTGTTCTTCCACAAAGTTTTCGGATAAAAAGATAAATTTTCTCAATCAAGAAAACTCAGTCGTCTCACTTCAGGAAATCGAGCCTTCAGGTGATTCTGATCATACCAGCTTTGCAACATTCTATGAAGCTGTCGAAAAGTTTCAATCGAGCAAGGAAATTTCTGACAAACGGTATCCTGACTTTTTTAAGGAACTGGAAGTAATTCTGCCTCAAGCAAAGTTCGATAATAATCAAAAATTATCTGTTCTTTTTTCTTTTCAAACGGTCTTAGAAAAGGCCTATTTAGATTTTCCTGGTTTATTCGATAAAAATGATGTTACGGGAACCATCTTGCTCGTATTCGCCGTAAAGTTTCAATGCCACAAATTAATAAAGCTCTTTTCCGAACTTGGGTTGTTTGACATTAACTTCCAAAGCAAAGAGGCGAAAAACAGCATTCTCCATATTGCTGCTGGTACCGAATGCCTGAAATGCTTCGAAACTACCCTATATATTTGGAAAAAATACGGAAAATCTATTGATGAGCCTAAAAACAAGGTAGGCAATACCCCTTTTCTTCATGCCTGTGAATGTGGTAATTTTGAGATCATTCAATCTTGCGTCAAGGCCGGTGCTAATACCATGGTGTCCAACAATAATGAAAGGTGCTGGCTAATGATTCTTTTATCAAATGAAGAAACGATACCCTGCTTTAGGAAAATTATCGAAACAGGATTGTTGGATCCATTATCAAGTCCCATAGGAGAGTCTGGATCAGGTCTGTTTGGTTTCTTGAACGCTTGCTCTGATGCAGCGTATCTCGATGAATTTTTAGAAGCCAACTTTAGTAGCGAGCAAAACAAGGTCATACGGTGGATGGCTTCTGCTCATTTCTTATCACATATCTTAAATACGTCATCATCCGAATTCGGTTCTTATGTTTGCTCTATCCTCGAATTTTATCTCGATAAATACGCAAATGAAAAACAAAAACCTGTCGCACTAGAACTCGCTCAAATACTGAAAACCCAGAAATGGGAAAACATAAACAGTTCTTTCAAAAAGAATCACAAAAATCTGGCTGAATTACGGCTTTTTTTTAGTGACTATCCTAAGCACGTTAGAGGGTGTATCAGTATTATTACTCCTCACAAACAACTGCTGATCGACTGTAATGGAGGTTTTAGCCCTCTCGTCATTAAAAACATCAAGGAGATGAATTTATCTACCGGTGCATTCCATTGGGAGAAAAAAATTATTGGAACAACGCCTTCCGGAATTTCAGTCTATAAAATCAAAGATGAAACATCCAACAGTTTTAAGCAAAAAATTCAAAAAGCGCTACAGGATGATACCCCCATAGAAGAAAAGGTGCATATGCTCTTTAAGGGAAAGCTTTCCAGTGAAAAGCAAAAAGTGGGTAATTGTGCTTACTTTAACACTAAGCTGACTCTCAAAACACTGTGGGGTATCCTGAGTCTGGCATCAAAGGGCATCTCTTTTAAAAATACAGACGACTATTATGAAACTCTCGCTAAGGAGATTCAATTTTCAGAAAACTATAACGGTTTTGAAGCCTGGTTGGTTGATGCAATCTTTTCAGTCATGATAGATTTCATGACTGAAATTGACCTCATAGCCCTCAAGAAAACGTACCCTATAATTTATAACGATAAAATCAACACGATTGCCAAAACCTTACTCGTAATGCTCACTCGGGCGAAAACCAAGGAGAGGGTCAAAAAAATCATCACCATCATCCCGAAGAATATACTACATATACTGATGTCCACAAGGGTTGATAATGAAGAGACGCTCAGCTTTATCTTAAGTGTAAAAATGAAAAACGAATTTATATCAGAACTAAATAAGCATCTTCCCGAAAAGCAAAAGCTGCTCTATTTCTCAAAGAATTTCTCTTTCTTTAAAAAAAATAAATTATAGTAACACGTTGAACTTCATGGCGCCCAACGAGATTTATCTCTTTCATCATTCACTACTCGCTCTATCACAGATTCAATACTTATATCGCCATGAATAAAGTCTCGAATATAGTCTGAGTGAAATCTAATAACAACTTCCTCTGCTAAAATTTCTACTGCTTCGTCATCACACTTCTTTGTTTCACGAATTTTTCGTTTCACCAAACACACTATCCACTCTCGTACGCTCAGCCCATCATATGCATTCCGTGCTATTTCAGGTTTACGTACATCGGCTTTCTCTCCCTGCTGAATCAATCTTTGTTTTAGTGTGGATTCAGAATTGTCGCTCCAATCACAATTATTATCGGGTTCTTCTTGCGTAAAGTTACAGCAAAAAATAATTTTCGTTAATGCGCTGAACATAAAAATAACAATAGCTGATATGATTAAAAAACACCAATTATAAAGTCACTTCGATTTCCTAAAAAAAACTATTCTCGAACCCGCTTCAGCTTAAAAAAGCTTTGCAGTAAGGCATAACATTCATTCGCCAATACTCCCGACTTCACATCAACGCGATGATTTACCCCTTCTAATAAATGCACGCTATAAGCCCCCCCTAAACACCCCATTTTAGTGTCGGGCACCCCATAGATCACTTGCCCCACTCGGGACATAATGACAGCGCCGGAGCACATCGGGCAGGGTTCTTTTGTCACGTACAAGCGGGTTTTATTCAATCGCCAATCTCCTAAAAAATTAGCAGCTTGGGTAATGGCTAGCATCTCCGCGTGAGCCGTTGGGTCTTTAGAGAACTCTACTTGGTTGTGCGCAGATCCAATCACCCTGTCTTCATAAACAACAACAGCTCCTATCGGCACTTCGTCCGCCCGCCAGGCCTCAATCGCTTGGTTATACGCCAGCTTCATGTAAAACTCATCGTCTTTGTTGAGTTGGGATGGATACAGCTTTTCAAACGGGCATGGTAATGGAGCTTTCTTTACATTCTCCGGAACATTGTCTTGCATGCTGTCAGTATATACACTTCCCTTTCGCTAAAAAAGCGTTTTTAATGAGTTTATTAAATTTCAGCTAACCCGTTGTTAACCACACAGTATCCAATATGAAAGTTCTTGTTATCGGTTCTGGAGGTCGTGAGCATGCAATCACGCTTGCCTGTCAAAAAAGTCCTCTCGTCACTTCAGTGATAGCAGCACCGGGTAATGGGGGTATCCCAAACTCCATTCCGGTGAACATCGAAAGTGTTTCGGATATGGTTAAGCTGGCAGAGCAAGAAAATGTCGATTTCGTAATCGTCGGCCCGGAGGTGCCTTTAAGCCTTGGTTTAGTAGACGCGCTCGTGGCGAAGGGTATTCTCGCGTTTGGTCCAAATAAGCAAGCAGCTCAATTCGAAGCGAGTAAGGAATTTACTAAAAATTTCTTGGTAAAATATAATATTCCGACAGCTCGTTCAGCATCCTTTAAACAACTCACTCCTGCACTCAATTACCTCAAAGCCCAAACGTTTCCCACTGTCATCAAGGCCAGTGGTCTCGCCGCGGGTAAGGGAGTAGTGATAGCCCAGGATTATCTTGAGGGTAAAGCTGCACTTACTGATATGCTTGAAGGTAATATTTTTGGCGAGAGTGGTCATACCGTTTTAATAGAGGACTACCTCGAGGGGGAAGAGGCTTCTATCATGCTCGTTGTCTCGGGGAAGGACTATATCCTCCTGCCCACGAGCCAAGATCACAAGAGGCTTGGCGAGGGCGATACTGGCCTAAATACAGGTGGCATGGGTGCATACGCCCCGGCAGATATTGTCACGGAGTCTGTTTTAAATATGATTGCAGAAACCATTGTCAAACCCACGATAGCTGGCTTCCAGGCGGAGTATATCGATTACCGTGGTGTTCTTTATATTGGTATTATGCTGACAAAGAGCGGCCCTAAGGTTCTGGAATTTAATGTCCGTTTTGGAGACCCTGAATGCCAGGTCCTCCTCCCACTTATAAAATCAGATCCTATCGAGCTCCTCTACAACTGCGCTCAAGGCACGCTTAATAAAAACCCCGTATCGTTTAATCCTGGCTACGCAATCACGGTTGTACTCACAGCTCCGGGTTATCCAGGCAAGTATGAAAAGGGCCTCGCGCTCACCTTACCGGATAACATTCCTTCAGGGACAAGTATCATTCATGCGGGCACATATCAAAATAAAAATGGTTCTCTAAAATCGTCGGGAGGACGAGTCCTCTGCATCACAGCCACAGCCGCTACCTTGCAAGCAGCAGCAGAAAAAGCCTACGGTCTCATCAGCCAAATCCCAAACAACCCTCTCAAATACCGCTATGATATCGGGTTTAAACAGCTTGCTAGGGTTAATCTTATTTCAAAATAATGACACTAGCCGAAGCCGTTGCTGTCGAAGCCATTTTTCAATAAGTCCTTTCATTTCGGCTTCATAGTTATTGTTGCTAAATGCTTTTAAGCCTCCCAAAAAGCTGATGGCGGCTTGGTTCTTTGAAAAGAATAATAGCTTCGCGGCACAAACAATTTCTGTTCCTTTATAAAGGACAAAAGAACAATCATCTTCTATTGCTTCATTTAGAGAATCATTCAGGGTACCCATTGTATGGCCTGCGGCATGTCGCTCTTCGATAATCCCAAGGTAGGCTTCCCACTCCCTGTCTGTTAACGGCACAACCATCCTGAACCCATCAAATCCGGTCTTGCGATCGATATCCACAACAAATCCTTCTTTCCCTAAACAATAAGCAATAACATCATCCGCAAACTCTTTTGCGAGTTCATTCTTCAGCTCCGCATACAGATTTCTATCATCTTCATGTACTCGCATCCAATCACGAAAGTATATGTGCCGCTCTATTTCAGGATTCCCTTGTTCATACACATGTACATTGCTAGATAAATTATTTTTACCCCATTTTTGAAAAAATCGTCTAAAGGGCATACCATGCTCCCCTCTTGCAAAATAGCCAAGTTCTTCCATCTGTTCATTGTTAACTTGTTTCACTTGCGTAATATCTTTCACAACAGGAATCATATCAATAATCGGTTTAGCTACCAACCCTGGTACTGCAGTAGACCCTATATGATACACCGCAATGCAATTATCCCCTAGCGCTTGCCTAACAAGCTCTGCTTCTTGCTCGAAAATCTTCGGCCAGTCTGAATTATAAGCTACAACTTTAACTGCGTGTCCCATTCACAAAAAGACTGCCCAACCGGGCAGTCTTTTCAAGTTCTTAAAAACTATTTTTTTATTAACTCACTTTAGTGGAATCATAAAGCTTAACCGTATTGGTGGCCAGGAATCCCTGGAATCGCTTTATTTTACCATGTTTATCAAACAACGTCTTACCGTCTTTGTCCTGCTCCGCTCCTCGTTGGATAAACTCAAGGAACATCGCCGGGTGGTCAATCGTTACAGTTTTACCATTATCATCGAGCTTAAAGCTTAAGCGATCGGCCATCGTTGAGGTTTGACGTAGAATGCCGCCGGGCTTTCCTTGTACTGCCGGTAACATCGTAAACCCGGCTCGCTCCATGGTATCGTTGAGTACTTGTATGACTTCCGCGCCATACCAATCCTTTATATCAAGTTCGTTTAGCAAATACGCAACATGGTTAAATTGAGGCCCCATAAGGAGAGCATTTGCTAGCTCATTGGACTCTTTTATCACCATTTCCAAAGTAGCTTTTTTTAGGGGCTTTCCTTGTCGATGGAAGAATTCGTTAACCAATATCTCGCATAGGGCATCGGCTTCTTTTCTATTAAGAGACTTGTCTTGCTCTAGTTTTTCAAGCAATTCCTTTCCTTTGCTGGATAAATGATGTTTTGACCGCTCCATGTCTTCTTCAACAGCTTGAACGAGTTTATCAGAAAGCTCTCTGTAAAGAATTAGCGTAGAAAACCATTTAAATCCGCTACCGTCCGGGAGATCCATCGCAATCGCCGTTAAATGCTTTTCCGGAAATTCGTAACTCGCCTTCGGCTCCAACCCAAACGCAGCGCCAATTCTGGTTAATAATTCGTATAACTCGCGGTCTGCTGTACGCGTTGCTCCGTGGTCCAATGTGATTTTTCCGCCAAGCTTATCAATCAGTTTTTCAAACCGTTTTGTGGAAGGAACTTCCTTTCTATACAATTCATGCAATTTAGGGACAAAGATTGTTTGCCATATTTCGGGGCCTTTTAACGTACTCATAGTCAATACTCCTACAGGGTTCGGGGTTTAATAAGGGTATATGACTAATTCTAATGCTCCTGTTGTTTATTTGTCCAGCTGAAAAGGGGCGTGCTTACTCTTTTTGACTTATGTAAAAGTTTAATCCTTTCATTTTATATATAACGTTGTATTATTGTAAACTGATGAAGGTACCACTATTCGATCTCAAGAAACAACACAAAGCCATCGAACGTGAATTAACACGGGTCTTTAGCAACGTGCTCCTCCCTTGTAATTACATTTTGGGCGAAAGTGTTTTGTCCTTCGAAAACGCTATGGTGGGCTACCTCGGCACAAAGCACGCTATTGGCGTAAGTTCTGGTACGGACGCGCTTCTCATCGCTTTGATGGCCGCTTCAATTGGCCCGGGTGATGAGGTTCTTTGCCCCGCTTTTACTTTTTTTGCCACAGCAGGGGTCGTCGCCAGAGTAGGTGCTACTCCGGTTTGGGTGGATTCCAATAATGATGACTTTAACCTAGATCCCGAGGATGCCGCGCGCAAAATAACCGCGCGCACTAAGGCAATCATCCCCGTCCATCTTTTCGGCCAATCCGCTAATATGGATGCCGTTATGCATTTGGCAAAAGAGCACAATTTAATTGTTATCGAGGACGTAGCACAATCTTTAGGGGCTACTTATAAACAACAACAACTGGGCACAATTGGCCACATCGGCTGCTTCAGTTTCTACCCCACCAAAAATCTTGGCGCTCTAGGTGATGCCGGTATGGTCACCACAAATGATGATGAGTTCGCTGCTAAACTCAAAATGCTGCGCGTTCATGGTATGGAATCTAAGTATTACCATCCGGTCGTAGGGGGTAATTTCCGTTTAGATGCCATTCAAGCTGCCTTTTTGGAAGCTAAGTTGCCTTACTTAAATAGTTATATCGAGCGTAGGCGCGAAAATGCTCGTTTCTATGACCAAAGTTTAGCAAACCTTAATGGCTATTTGACGCTTCCTACCGAGCTTAGAGACAACTTCCACACCTGGAACCAATACACAATCCGTGTTCGTGGCGGTTTTCGTGATGATTTAAGGGCCTTTTTATCTGAAAACTGGATAGGCACCGAAATTTACTATCCCGAAACACTAGATGTACAACCTTGCTTCAGCCAATATACCTTTGGTAAAGAGAGCCTCAATCGTGCCCATCAATTGAGCAAAGAGGTGCTTAGTCTTCCTATATTCCCCGAATTAACGAAGGAAGAGCGCGATGCCGTTGTTGAGGTTATTCAAAGCTTTTTTAAACAAGCTAAATCCAAGGCCTCACTCGAAGCCTCTGCCGTAAATTAAATTTTTAAGAACTTCTTTTCCCGGCAAGGGCATCTATTCTTAATAAGGCATCAGGGTTCTCTCCGGCAAGAAGTAGCTTGTCCAGCATATCCTGTACGTTCTTCTCTTCTTCAACTTGTTCTTTTAAAAACCAGTTAAGAAATTCCATTGTCGTAAAATCATCCTCTTCTTCAGCCACTTTATAGATGTGCTGTATCGAGCGCGTTACTTTCTGTTCGTGTGTCAATGATGCTTTAAACACTTCAATGGGGCTCGCAAAGGAACAGGTTGGTTTTGCCAGGGCTTCCAGCTCAATCACATTATTTCGATTTTTTAAAAAATCAAAAAATCGCATCGCATGTCCTATCTCTTCGTTAAACTGTTTACGCATCCAGATCGAAAATCCATCATACGGGGTCGTTTCAAACCAAGCTGCCATTCCTAAATAAATATAGGCTGCCGTCAATTCAAGATTCGTTTGATCGTTGATCAGTTTTTCTAGTTTTGTTGAAAGTTTCATAGGTTTTTTTGGGGGTTAAATTTCTATCGCTCAATATAAAGCATAGTTTTTACAGGTGTAAAATCGAAAAGTTCAATAACATCTTTATTGAGCATCCGAATGCAGCCGTGGCTCTTAGGTATGCCAATATCGTTTTCATGATTTGTGCCGTGTATATATACGTACCGGCTAAGCGTATTATCATTAACACCGGCTTCAAGCCCGTTTAATCTCAAGATTCTTGTGGTTACAAAATCACTTGATTGCTCTTCTTTAGGGTATTCCCAAAAACACTTTCCCGTTGCTTTCCTTCCTTTAAAGACCATGCCGCTAGGCGCTTCCGCACCGATCTTTTCAGATATTTCAAACCAACCCATCGGCGTTCCGTTAGATCCTTCTTCATAAGAGGGCTCGTTCTCGCTTGTTGAGATAGTATATTCCTGCTCGCTTTTCTGAGAGGGTACATCTATCACGTACAGCTTCTGCTCCCCAATATTGATATGCAAAAGCGTTTTTGCATGTGGTTTGTAGCGGGCAAGATCTTCTAGGAACTTAAAATTTCTCATGATGTTCTTTCCTGTCTCTACTAACACATTTATTTCACGCAATGACAAGAAAGTTAATTTTTAGTCGTGCGTGAAAAGAAATCTAATACTTGTAATTTATACATGAAATGTATTATAATTAGCTAACACAGTCTCAATCCTTAAGCCCCCTTACCCCTATGAGCTACGAGATGAATGATCTCTTAAACCTGATGGTTGATGAAGGTGCTTCCGACCTCCACATCCAGGTTGACCAAGCTCCTATACTCAGAATCAATGGTTCCATGATTCCCGTAGAGGGTTCCGCGTTAACCCCAGAGGATACCGAAAGTTTAATCAATTCCATTACGTCTGATCTTCACAAGCAAGAGATAAAGCAAAAGGGGGGCGTCGATTTTGGTTTCGCTTTCCTCGATAAAGCAAGGTTTCGTGTGAGTGTTATGCGTTCAAAGGGGAATTATGGGGTCGTACTGCGTTTAATTCCTAATGAGATTCTTCCGCTGGATGTCATCGGTTTGCCGGAAAAAATTAAAGAACTTTTAAGGCGCCCTAGGGGGCTCATACTGGTAACAGGGCCAACCGGCTGTGGTAAATCAACTACGTTGGCATCCATGATCAATTGGATTAATGAGAACATAGAGGGTCACATCATTACTATCGAGGATCCTATTGAATATTATCATCGTCACAAAAAATCTATCGTCAGTCAACGCGAAGTCGGTATCGATACCCCTAGCTTTGGATACGCTTTACGAAGTGCTTTAAGACAGGATCCGGATGTTATTCTCGTTGGGGAAATGCGTGATCTGGAAACGATGGAGGCCGCTATCAGCGCTGCAGAAACGGGTCACTTAGTGATGGCTACGTTACACACAACGGGCGCGGCAAGAACGGTTGACCGTATTATAGACGCTTTCCCTGCTTCCGCAAAGGAGTACATTCGTACTCAATTAGCTTCTTCAATTTTGGCAGTCGTTTCTCAAACACTTTTAAGGCGGGTTGGCGGAGGTCGGGTTGCCGCGTTTGAAATCATGATCAATACCGATTCTATCGCTACTCTCATTCGAGATGATAAGACTTATCGTATCACTTCCGATATTCAAACCGGTGCGTCCTATGGTATGATCACATTAGATGCCTGCTTACTCAGTCTCTACAACCGTGGTCTTGTGTACCGAGATGAGGTCATAGATAAATCTCAATATCCGGATCAAATGCGGAAAAAGCTTGAAGGTCAGGGCAATGTTACTAAAAATCCCATAAGCCAATAAGCGCTTTATGGATTAATGCCTGCTGTATCTCAACAACTTCCCCAAAAACTTCCGCCAAACCTTGCTAACGAATCCGCGGCAAAGGCTTTTTTAGATAATTTGCTAAACGATGCCGTTTATCGAAATGTCGCCGATATCCATTTCGAAACAACCGAAGACAATGTCATTGTGCGTTTTCGGCTCGATGGTTTGCTCTATGATATGCATACCGTGGATTTCCAGTCCGCCCAATCCGTTCTTTCTCGTGTTAAAATCTTAGCAAGTCTGGATATTTCTGAATACAACATCCCTCAGGATGGCCGTTTCTTGTACACTTATCAGGGCCAGGAAATTGATTGCCGTGTCTCTGCTTTACCCACGATTCAGGGAGAGAGTCTCGTTATACGATTGTTAAATAAAAACAGGCTTTTTTCTTCAATGGAATCCCTGGGCATGCTGCCTCAAATCACACGTGATGTTACGCAAGCCTACCAACTCACCCAGGGAATGCTTTTAGTGGCTGGTCCCACGGGGAGTGGTAAAACAACAACGCTTTATAGTATCCTTAATCAACTAAATTCTCCTAAAAAGAAGCTCATCACAGTTGAGGATCCGGTCGAGTACTCTATTCCCAGAATTACTCAGGTTCCTGTTAACGCGAGCATCAATGTCACGTTTGGGAGATGCGTCCGCTCCTTTTTACGTCAAGATCCGGATGTTATCCTGGTCGGAGAAATTCGAGATCGGGAAACCGCCCAAATCTCGGCCAGAGCAGCTCTCACCGGCCACTTGGTATTATCAACCCTACACACACCCGATTCCACGTCTGCCATCACGCGTTTACGGGATCTCGGGCTTGAGTTATTTTTGATCACAGCAGCGTTAGAGGGGGTCTTGGCACAGCGGCTGGTAAGAATAAATTGTTCGCGCTGTCGTGCCCCGTACACTCCGGATGACGAAATCCGTGAGCAATTTTCTGTAACGCCTGAAATCTCTTTTAGTAGGGGGCTTGGGTGCCCCCATTGCCATCAAACGGGTTTTTTCGGCCGCCGGGGCATTTTCGAATACTTAAAGCTCACGAATAATATTAAGAATCTGATCGCACGTGAAAACTCAAATCTCGCTCTCTTTGATAACGCAATCGAACAGGGTATGATAACGCTTAAGGACTCCGGTCTTTTTTGGGCACAACAAGGCGAAACAACTCTCGAGGAAACTCTTCGCGTCATTTAATTCATTTCTTGTCATGTAATCATATGCCCAAATACGAGTATTCAGCCCTAGACAAAAATCGTTCATTACGGACCGGTACGTTACAGGCAAATTCTGAACTTGAGCTCCAACAGCTATTAGCGCAAAAGAAATTGAATGTAACTCATATCGCAGTACTTCCGGAGCATTCTCGTAAACAAGCTCAGCGTATTCGTTCTCTCAAAAGTTATAAAATCGCTCACTTTGCAAAGCAATTAGCAGCATTACTAAAAGCAAAAATGCCGCTTCTCCAATGCATCGAACTGCTTGAGCGCCAAGAATATTCCCCTAAAATGAAGCGTGTTCTGCTAAACATTAAAACAGCTTTATACGATGGTAGATCTTTTTCAGATGCTTTAGAATCAATGCCGTCTGTCTTCGATAGTTTTTTCATCAGTATGGTTCAAGCCGGGGAGGCTAGCGGAAAATTAGACATCAGTTTATCAAAACTCTCCCACCAGTTAAACAAAGCTCAACAAACAAAGCGAAAAATTCAAAATGCCCTAACCTACCCCGCCATCGTATTGGGGGTATCCATCATCGTTGTCGCTTTACTAGTCATCTTTGTTATTCCCAAATTTCAATTCGTCTTTGAAAATATGTTAGGCAATGCCCCTATGCCAGTGTTGACACAATTTGTATTCGAAACAGCTATCTTCATAAAGAACCACTTTTTATCCCTTCTTTTTATCGGCATAGTGTTAACCGTTATTGCTAAACGGCTCTTAAATCCTAAAGCCTTAAAGTCCTGGCTCCTGCGCGTTCCCAGGGTAAGAGGGGTTCTTATCGGAATTGCCTTGATCAGATTTTATAACGCAATGGGTACGCTTTTAGCAAACAATGTCCCGGTCGTAAAGGCATTGGAGATCACACACAATCTGTTCGATATAACTTATTTCGAAAAACGAATGCTTTTCGTGATCCAACGGGTTCGTGAGGGGGCTGCCATAGGAAACGCCCTTCAAGTAATCCCGCTCATACCGGAAACAGATATCAGTCTCATTTCCGTGGGTGAGGCATCAGGCAATCTCCCGGAGGCTTTTTTGAAAATTGCCGCAGATGGTGAGGAGGATCTCGAAAAACACATCGGTTCAATCGTTTCTCTGCTGGAGCCTATGCTCATTATCGGTTTAACTGTTTTTATCGGTGGCATCATCATCGCCATGTTTCTCCCGCTCTTAGGTATCTTGGATAAATTATCCTACATATGAGTTCTCTAAACTTTTAGGCCTTTACGGATTGACCTATTAGAAATTTCATATACACTTTTACTATTAGATAGTTAACTTTTTTTACATAAAACATACATCGTCATGCGTCTAACTTTCAGATTTTTTTTATTTTTCATATCCGCAATTACAATTGCGTTTGCCACCGAGCAACTTTCCGATCAAGCAGAACCAGTCAATGAATCAGAGCTGGAAAAGGAGCTCACAGAGCCTGGTACTTACCCGAGTGGTATCGCTGCTATCGTAGATGATCAGATTATTACTCTCCAAGACGTACGCTTGGAGTTAGAAGGCATTCTCCCTCAAATCCAGCGTGAATCTCTTACTGAAGCCGAATTTAACCAGCGGGTTGATGCCATTGGCCGTGAAATTTTAGAAAACTTGATCGATCGCGAATTAATCGTAGAGGACTTCAATCGCAAGAAAATGAAGATTCCACAAGCCTACTTGGATAACCAATTTGCGGACTTTCTCAGCAAAAATTTTAATGGTGACCGTACTCAGCTTCTCGAGTACCTTTCAGCCCACGGAAAAACGCTTCGCGAATTCAAGGATGAAATGCGCAAGAACGTTATCGTTTCCGTCATGCGGGATCAAAAAATGAAATCCCAATCCGAAGTCAGCCCGGAAAAAATCTTAACTTATTATCAAGAGCATCCTCAGGAGTTTGTACAAAAAGAGGGTGTCAAGTTGCGTCAAATCACACTTGTTCCTTACACAAACGAATCTCAAGAGGTATTGCTCCAACAAGCCGACAAAATCTTGCAGGATCTCCGCGCTGGAATGTCATTTCAAGCCGCTGCTAAAAAATACAGCCAAGATCACATGAAGGAAACCGGTGGAGACTGGGGCTGGATCAATCGTACAGATATTCGCACGGAATTAGCGGATGTCGCCTTTGCTTTAGAAAAGAATACCTACAGTGAGCCCGTTAGCCTAGATAACTACGTCTTCATTCTTTATGTTGAGGATAAACGTGAAGATGGCATCATGCCGCTAGAAGAGGTTCGTGACGAAATAGAGCGTAAATTGGCAAACAATCTCGCACAACAGGCCCACAAAAAGTGGATACAGCGCCTCAGAGAAAAAGCTCATATTCGCTACTACATCTAACCGATACAATCACACCTAAAGTTTTATCACCAAGGCGCTTAGTTTATACAAGCGCCTTTAATTTTCGTTTGTCATATACCCCCACTTAGTGTAAATATACAAGTATACTAATACCACTAACCCCCACCCCTTCCTTCAATGCGTTGCAAATCTCCTTCTGCTTTCATTCTTTCAGCCGTCATGTTCATTGGCTTCTGCTCAACTTCCCTCGCCAACGAAGATCAAGCTGCCTTCTATAACCAGGATCCCACTCGCCTCGAAATCGCTTGTTTAAATTTAGACAAAAAAATAACCACCTTTTCACAGCAAATCAGTACGGGTAAAATCGATAAAATAAAACTCAAACATCAAGCTGCAATCCTTACTGTGGCTTACGAACACCTCGGCAAGGAGTTAAATCACTTTCCCCAAGCCGTGCGCCTCTGGAAGGATGACTTCACAGATCTCGGCAAAGTCCTGAGGTCTGTAAACGCACCTACAAACGAGGTCGCCAGTGATTCCAATTCTCTCGAAAACTCGAGCGCCCAATTAGCGCTCCAAAAACTAGCAGACCTGCGGCAAAAAATGGGTTTGGAAGAGGCCTGATTTTTTTACAAATATATTTGCCTTCCCGCCAAAACTCCCCAATGCTACCAATCGAATTAAACCCATAAAAGCTTATGTCAGATAATGTAGTCGTTCTAGAAACAAGCGTTGGCGAAATCGAGTTGACTCTCATGCCGGAAGTCGCTCCCAAAGCCTGTGAAAATTTCATCACCCACGTAAAAAATGGCTACTATGATGGCATCATCTTTCACCGCGTTATCCCGGGGTTCATGATCCAGGGAGGAGATCCTTCAGGTAACGGCACGGGTGGCGAGTCCATCTGGGGCAAAGAATTTGAAGATGAATGCAAAGGTGACGTTAAATTTAATGAACCCGGCATGCTCGCTATGGCAAACCGTGGCCCAAGCACAAATGGCAGCCAGTTTTTCATCACCACAGCCGAAACGCCTTGGCTCCATATGAAGCACACCATTTTCGGGAAGGTCACTCAGGGCTATGATATCGTCCAAAAGATCGAATCTTGTGCCAGAGATATCCAAGACCGTCCTCGCCAAGAGAAAAAGATCCTGCGCGCTCAGATGAAAAGTGATCGTATGGCAGAAAAGAAGGACTAGTCTGCTCACATTACTTTTTTGCGTTCTTTAGTCTTCGTAGATTATTGATCAGTTCCTCGTCATACTCGCATTCGAGTTCGAGGCACTTTCCGCACGTGCATTGAATGATGATTTTCTTAACAGAGCCGTCTTCCGAAATTACCTGCACTTTAGGGATCTCTTCATCCGCTGCCGATTCTATAACAACCTCTTCTGTCGTCTCCAGTTTGTCCGTTAAAAGGGGTTTCAGCGCGTCTTTATCAGATGGCTTCCCGTTGTCGACTAGCTCATCGTCCTGGTATGAACTTTTTTTAATATGTACTCTTCCTTTTAAAAAACTTTCCATGATAACTTTTCTATTAATGTAACATTAGTTTAAGCACGACTCTTTGGTTCGCTTCTGCATCAGGAGGTAAATCCGGCAACGGGTCACTATCCGCGAACCCGCTCACTTCATATACTTTATTTGTCTCCAAAGCAAAATGTTCCAGCAATTTGCGTGTAGCATTAGCTCGATCCACACTCAGCTCCCATGGCCCATATTCAGGGTCTATTGGCTTGTACCCCGATGCCGTATGAGAATCAATGCGCAATTTTAAAGGATAACGATCCATCACCCACGCCAAATTTTGCATCACATACTTCCCCCACTCCGTAAAAATAGCACTATCAGAAACAAAAAGAGGCAGCTTAGAGCGATCAAATATCGTGATGTGCAAACCATCGCTTGCAACTTTTACATCAACCGGTGAGTCCTGTGCAGACTGATCAATATTTAATAGCTTATAAAATTCAGCTGCTAACTTATTTAAAAACGCAAGGTCTACAACACTCGTTGCAGCATTGTCCTGTCCTGAACTTGATTTTTGCTGACCGTCTTTACTATTGTTGATACTCACAACGCCGCTATCTTTAGAGAAGGTCTCCCCGATCGGGTTTTTAAAATAGAGTGAGGTCACTTCTACAATCTTTTCGTCTTGAGAGATAATCCATAATACCATGAAAAGAGCCATCATGGCCGTCACAAAATCCGCGTATGCTACTTTCCATGCGCCACCGGCCATAATTTATATATTTTTAAGGATAGCTTCTAATTCGTCCGCTCTCGGTTGAACGCTCTTTTCTAAAGAACGCCTCGCAATCTCAATCGCCATGAGGGGTGCCAATCCCTTTGCAAAAGCGGAAACCGCACGGCTGATCGTATTGTAATAAAGAAATTCTGTTTTATGTAAAAACTGTATTCGCTGTGCCAACGGGTTTACAAATCCATACGCCGTAAAAATACCAAGAAATGTTCCTGTTAAAGCAGCCGCAACACTTTGTCCCACGCGTTCCGGGCCATCGGCAATCGCGCTCATCGTATTAATAATACCAAGAACGGCCGCCACAATCCCTATCCCTGGCAGCGAATCTCCCACCAAATGAAGCATGGAAATACTTTTCTCCGCTTCTTCTTCTTTACTGTGTACTTCAGCGACCAAAATTCCTTCCAACTGTTCGGGCTTTATTTTGCCGTCAATAATCGGTCGTAGGGAGTTTACCAAAAACGTCACCTTCTCATCATCTTTAAGAAACTCCGGGTACTTCGTAAGGATGCTGCTCGCGTGCGGATCCGTCATATGCTCGTCTAGTGCAATCAATCCGCTTTTTCGACCGAGCATAAATATCTCATAAAGCAGTTTCATCAAATCAAGAAAATCAGCTTCCGTTGCGCCTTTACTTGTCAAACACGCCTTAGTATCCGCAAGGATGCGCAGCAATACAGATTTCGGGCTCGCGGTTATCAACACGCCGCTCGCTATACCCAAAATCACTACGAATTCCGATATATGAAGCAATACAAGGGGGTTACCGCCTGCAAGCATGAACCCACCGATCATGGATATGACAACAACTAACGATCCTATTATTATTAGCATACTTTTCTATTGAATCATTTTTTGTTTTAAAGAAGTTCTTAAATCTCCCAATGCTTGTGCGTGTATCTGGCATATACGAGACTCAGTAAGGTCAAAGACTGCCGCAATCTCCGCTAGCCTCAGTTCTTCTATATAGTATAAAGCAAGCACCTTACGCTGCATTTCCGGTAACTCCTTAAGGGAATCTTTTAAGAGATCGATTAACTCATGGTTCTCAGCAACATCTCTACTATTAAGCTCCGTTAGATCACAGATCACCTCATGTAAACTCGTAGAATCCGTGCTTGCGGCTGCCGGCGCACTGTCCAGTGATACGTGGGTGAGGGGCATTTGCAGGTTTTTTAAGTGCGCATGTTCTTTTTTGGTAATGCCTAGCGCTTCGCAAATTTCGTCTTCCGAGGCTTCTCGCTGTATTTTTTGCTCCAGTTCTTCAACAGCTTTGCGATACTTTTTTAAATTCACTCTGTCAGCACGTGGCAACCAATCCATACGTCTTAACTCATCCAATAAAGACCCACGAACGCGTATTTTTGCATACGCGCCAAACGAGTTTGCTTTCTTGGCATCGTAATTTTGCACGGCGGAGATTAGCCCTATAATGCCTATGCTATACATCTCGCGCATTTCTATATGCTCGGGGAAATACACTCGCATCCTGGATACAATCGATTTCACCAGCGGTAGGTAATTTTGTACCATATCCCACTGGCTCGCGTCTACGGGTGTAATAGCAGATTTGTATTCCTTGGCAACCTTGTCGATCGGAAAGCGGGTCCCCTGGGGTTGGGGCTTCTTATCTTCTGTTTTTGTGATTGCTTGAGTCATTTATAATGGAATATCGGTAAATTGAATCACGCGGTCTTCTCCGGTTCAGTTGATCTATTCGAGGTTTCCCTAGCTAGCTTTAGAATCTCTTCGGAGGCATCGGGTTTGTGGTCTTTTAAAAAAATTCTTTCTCGTTCATTGCGTGTTTTTTCAATATTAGATTCGATAATATGCAGGCAAATTTTGGTCAGAATTGCCCCGATCACCGCGGAAATAGCAGCATTTCTGAGAACGATCGTCAGTTCGTTCCCCGCTAACAAACCTATAAAAAATACCAGAACAAACACCACAAAGGCTCCTACAGTCAGGAAATATTTGCTGTTGAGTTCAACTTGTTTGCTTTGGGGGGTATGAGCCATGGGGTTAGACTATGTGTTGATTATAGAGGGAAAAGTTTTATTAATCAAGAAATCCAGTACGCTTTCTGTATATTCGCTGGTAATATTTTGTCCATATGTCAAAAATAAGGGCGAAATATGACCATTTAAGATAAATTCCCACAACTTCGAATAATTGCGCAATTCATCTAAATGTGTGAAAACAACATGCGTAATACCCATTTGTTTTCCCAATTGGTATCCATCTTTTATTAAATCGGTATCATAGGAAGCGTTGATAACCAATACGCGTGTATCGATCCCTAAGTCATCTAGCCGCTCTCGAACGGCCAACCACTCTTTTTCATCGTTATAGGGGGCTCCTGGGCTATCCACGATTAGCAAATCTTCCGCACTGATCCTATCAGACTCTATCGGATCTCTATAAAAGGGCACGCTCAAAAAATCACAGAAAACCCTAAGCGCATCATCAGAATTAGGTGTCTCGTTATCAATTTTAAGTACTTGCGCTCTCTTCTGCCGTATAAATACTTGGTTCGCTAAATATTTGCACAGGGCCGTTGTCTTCCCTGTTCCGGACGCGCCTAAAAATACAATTTTTCCCGTAACGGGATTTTGGGGAACGCTTTTAAATGAACTTTGTAGCCAATGCGATACTTCTGCTAATCCCGCAACGAGTGATTCTTGTTCCAGTACAGGAAAATTGGGTGATAGTTTTAACTTCGACAATACTTCTTTGCTAAACCCGGATTTTACAAGAATTGAATCGATTGTGTTACCGGATGACTTCGTATAAGGCCTCCTGGAATACACTAGCGGATCGCTTTTAGGCATATCGTCATAACCAGTTTCTTGTTTTCCAGAAAACTCCTCCGTTGTATTCCCAATATGCTCTTGAAAATTTGTCTGTGCTGATGTCTTTTCTTTACCGCTATTCTCTTCTCTCGCAACATCTTTTCTAGGTTGCTGCGCAGTCTGCTTTTGCTGGCTGCTCTTCTCGGGGGTCGCGTTATTACCTTCAGTTTTAGGTACTTCAACAATCACTTCTAACTGCGGGGAGGATAAAAATCTGCTTAACCCTTTTCCTTGTACTTGTTTTACAGATAATACCCGCGCGGTCTTCCCTAAGCGTTCGCGAATAATGCGCGCGGCTTCTTCCGCAGAGCCTACTAAAAATCTAAACTTGCGGCCTTCCAGGGTCTTGGGGTCTATTTCATCTGTTTTTGGCATAAGGGGGAAATTAAGCAGTTGCTACTTGGGGTTCTTCCAGCCCAGTGACTTGTGGCTGTTGTTCGTTGCTTATAGGGAGTGATACAACACCAAAGTTTTGTACTTGGGTCTTATTGGGTAACTCTTGATAAGAAAGGACAATAAGTCGAGGAAAACTTGGATCAAAAAAGCGCTTAAAGGGTAAGCGTAACTCCATCGTTGTGATAATAACAGGGTCAAATCCTTGCTCCACCATCTCATTTAAACGAGGTGCCATCTCATTTAACATCTGTCGCGTAAGCGCGGGATCCATCATCAAAGACACTTCGAACTGCGTGCGCTTTACTCTGGAAACAAGTAACTGTTCCAACTGAGGGTGCAGCGTAATTGCATTAATCAGGTTCGCTTCCGTCTCATATTCAGAAATAAAGAAATGCCCCATTTTTCGGCGCACTTGCTCCGAAAGATCATCGGGATTCTTCGTAACATCTGCAAAATCTCCAATCGTTTCCAATATCAGGGAAAGATTTTTTATCGATATACGCTCTTGAAGTAAATTTTGCAAAACTCGTTGTATCAAACCTACGGAAACCTTCTCAGGCAATAACTCGCTGATAAGTGTTGGGTTCTTTTCTTTCACAACATCGATCAACTTCTGCGTATCTTCGCGTTCTAGTAGCAAATACGCATGCTCGCGTATCACTTCCGTTAAATGAGTAATCATAACAGACGCACAATCCACTACCGTATAGCCGTTAATCTCAGCATTCTTTCGCTCTTCATCATTTATCCAAACGGCATCCAATCCAAATACAGGCTCTACTGTGGTAACGCCTTTCAACTGTACCTCGCTGCCGCCAACATTCATCGCAAGCCAACGGTTAGGCATAATTCCTCCGCGTGCTATTTCTTTATTGCGTAATAGGAAGCGGTACTCATTGGCATCTAATTCTAGATTATCTTTAACTGAAATAGGTGGAAGGAGTATCCCCAATTCACGAGCAGCCTTTTGCCTCACACCGGTAATTCTATCTAACATATCACCACTCTGCTTCTTGTCTGCCATAGGTAACAAACCATACCCGAGTTCCACCGTAAAGGCTTCTATTTGAATCATCTTTTGTAGATCTTCCATAGAGCCTGGTTTCACAAATGCGGATGCTAGCTCTCCGGTTGCCCCATCTTCTTCGCCCATGTACCCTTTCTCGCCTGGCTTTGGCTTCTGAACAGTATCACTCGTAGCCCAATCTCCAGCATGTTTCTTAAGTAAGTAAGCAATATAAGCGCAAACCAGTCCTAATATGAAAAAGGGAATTCCAGGCATCCCAGGCAAAATCGCAAAGGTAAATAACATCGCTGCGGCAACACCTACAGCCCTTGGGTACACTCTAAATTGCTTGCCTAAGTGGTCTCCCAAATTAACGCCCTCAGAGGTACGAGTAATCAATATACCGGCTGCTACCGATACAATCAGCGCGGGTACTTGAGAAACCAATCCGTCCCCGATCGATAACAGCGTATACTTCTGTAACGCATCCATCAGGGGTAAACCTTTTTGAAAAATACCTATACTAATACCTCCAATAACGTTAATCAGGGTAATTAATATACCGGCAATGGCATCTCCTCGCACGAACTTGCTCGCACCGTCCATCGCACCATAAAAATCTGCTTCTTTCTGTATCTTTTGGCGTCTTAGGGTTGCGGTACGTTCATCAATTATCCCAGCGTTCAACTCCGCGTCAATCGACATCTGTTTACCTGGCAAACTATCCAACGTAAATCGCGCGGCAACTTCCGCAATACGGCCCGCACCTTTCGTGATCACCACAAAGTTGATGACCACCAGTATCAGGAAAACAACGGCGCCGACGAGGTAGTTTCCTTGAACAACAAAGTTGCCAAAGGACTCTATCACTCGTCCGGCGTAACCATCAAGTAAAATCAAACGAGTAGAAGCAACATTCAGGCCAAGTCTAAATAAAGTTATCGTCAACAACACCACCGGGAAAACCGTAAACTCCGCCGGCTCTTTTATATAAATAACCATTAACAGCACCAGCAGCGATATACCAATACTCAACGCCAAGAGCAAATCGAGCATCCCGGTGGCAACCGGAATAACAAGCAATATCACGATACCAAAAAAACCAAACGTTAACCCAATGTCAGAGTTCGCTGTAAACTTCTTAAACAGAGTCGAATCATTTTTATTGGCAACTTTAGGGGCTTCAGCCATTTACTTTTTCAACATCCTCCTGGTCTTTAATCTATGGAAATAATATTTGTGAGCTTTGTATACATAAGACAAAATTTCAGCAACAGCCTGGTACATCTCCGCAGGGATTGGTTTTCCCACTTTCCCTACTCTAAATAGTATCCTCGCTACAGGTTTGTTCTCTACCATGGGTACGCCATTCTCTTTTGCTATCTTTTTAATGCGCTGGGCAAACAAGTTTTCCCCTTTCGCTATAACTACAGGAGCAAGATCTTTGCCAGTTTCGTATTTTAAAGCCACCGCATAGTGCGTAGGGTTTGTAACCACGACATCTGCCATTGGTATATCGTCCATCATCTGGTTCATCAACAACCGCCTCGCCATCGCCCGTTGTGCCCCTTTAACATGCGGGTTACCTTCCTGATCTTTCATCTCATCTCGCACTTCCTGCTTCGTCATCCGCAAATCTTTAGTTGTCTTATAACGCTGTAAAATATAATGTAACGCCGCAATCACCCCAAGCGCCGTAATCAACCTCGCCAACAGCAGCAAAAAGGTATCCATCAAAAACTTCCCTACATAAGCGATGTCTACCGTTGTGTGAAAAATAGGCTCATTTTGAATTTCTTTTAACGCCCCGTAGATAATCCAGCCAACCGCTATAAATTTAGCCAAATCAATCACAAACTGAAACAAACTCTGTATCGAAAATATTTTCTTCAACCCGTTGGCAGGATTCAAATTAGAGGTCTTAAGCTCCACCACTTTCGGCGTCAACTTAAACCCGCTCTGAAGGCCTCCTGCCAATATAGATGCTGAAAAACAAGCTATTAAAAGAGGGAAAACGATCTCAAAGGCTTCCCGAAATCGATACACAAAAAAGTTCACGACATTTGCCGGGTTCGCGTCAAAGTGCGCCAACTGGCTAAATATAGCATGTGCTGCCAAACCGACTCTAGACGCCCCATCATACCCATTAAACACAAACACCGAAAAGGCCGCCACCATCACCATCACCACACCCACATCCGGCGACTTCGCAAACTGGCCTTTCTCCATAGCCTCATTGCGCTTCTTCGCTGTTGGTTCTTCTGTTTTTGAGCTCTCGTCCGCGTCAGACATATCGGGGTTCTACAACCTCTATACAGAAAGAATAGTGCCAGAGCTGCAACTATTTTAAAACATCTGAACATATTTTCACTATTTTTTCATTGAACCCCCCTCCACTTTCCCCAAAATAAACAAAACCTCTCCCCTCCCCATGAAACTCTCCCAAATCACCCTAAACGAACGTCCCCAAGAACGCCTACAAGCCCTCGGCCCATCCGCCCTCTCTGATGCCGAGCTCATGGCCATGCTCCTACGCAGCGGCAACAAAGAATTCGATGTCCTTGCCATCGCCAGAAAGCTCGTCACAGAGGCCGGCTCCCTATCAGGTCTTCTCACCTGGTCTGCGGCAGACTTTCAACGCGTCAAGGGCATCGGCAAAGTAAAGTCCCTACAGCTCATCACCGTCATCGAAATCGCACGCCGCATCCTCTCCCAAGAGGAATCCAAACCCAAGCCCATGGACTCCCCAGCCAAGGTCTACAACTACTTCCTTCCCATAGCTTCCGGCCTAACCGTTGAAAAATTCTGGGTCCTTTGCCTCAACCGCAAAAACCACGTCATCCGCCACATAGAGGTCACGTCCGGCACCCTCACCGCCAGTCTCGTCCACCCCAGAGAGGTATTTAAGGAGGCCATACGTCTCTCCGCCTCCGCCATAATCGCAGTCCACAACCACCCCAGCGGGGATCCCTCCCCCAGCAACGCCGACACCGCAGTCACCCGCCAACTCCTCCAAGCCGGCCAAATCCTAAACATCCCCGTCCTGGATCACATCATCCTGGGCTCCCCAAACACAGCACCACTCCACAAACCTTTCTTCTCCTTCAGTGAACATAACCAACTGAAATAAAAATAGCTAAAATAATCCCTTTTGTGTAAAAAACGTATACAAATAAAATCGAAAATAAACGAAATTTCACAAAAACTTCCCTAAAAACTTGATTCTTCACCCATAATGTGAGATATTGTATATAATAAACAATATAATTAAACAATTTAACACAAATGCACACAACGCATCCTCATCTAGTAAATCAAATCAAGGATAAGCCCAAAAAGATGCTCGCCCACCCCGAGCATGCCGTGCTGATGCATCCCGCCAGTAAAAGCCCCATTAACCTGTTTACTACTAAAGAAGATACCGAATACCAAAACCGTGAAGCCACGATCGAAAAGTCATCCCATGACAAACTCACCAAACGCCTCCACACCAAAGGCGCCCTTCGCCTCACAGAACTCACAGACATGGGCCTTCACCCCGAGCAAATCCGCCGTCTCTGCGCCTCCGGTGAAATCATGAAACTCTCCCGCGGCCTCTACATGGCCACAGACTACGACTTCACGATCCACCACTCCCTGGTCGAGGTCACAGCCCTCGCCCCCCACGCCGTCATCTGTCTCCTCTCCGCCCTCTCCTTCCACGACCTCACAACACAACTCCCCAATCACATTTACATCGGCATCCCTCAACGCACCCGCCCTCCAAAAATAGACACCCTCAGCCTCCGCGTCTTCCGCTTCTCCGAACCCGCCCTCCAAAACGGCATCGAAACCCACATCATCGAAGGCATCCCCATCAAAGTCACCACTCCCGCCCGCACCGTAGTAGACTGCTTCAAATACCGCAACAAAATCGGCATCAGCATAGCCCTCGAAGCCCTCATCGATGCTCTCCGTAAAAACAAAGCCACCCTGGATGAAATTTCCCACTTTGCCAAACTATGCAAAATGCACAATATCATAAAACCTTACCTCAAAACAATCGCATGGATCCATAGCGAACATTGAGCAGTATCATTTCCAGCTGACCTGGTTTTTATAATCTCCTTGTCCTCTGTTCGTTAAAGGATGTATCATTAAGTGATACCCGACCCCAGTCAATGATCCGTAAATTACTCCCGCAATCTGTAATAGCTATTGGTATAACTATAGCTCTATCTGTAATTATTCTTGGAGGCGTTTTAGGTTGGTTTTTATACAAAATAGCACCGGATCCAAATTTTTTAGCAGCAGCTGCTGCCTTTGAAGGTGTAATTATTGCTTTTTTAATTCCATTAACTATTTCTATTATTGCAAAACTATCCAAACGTTACGGTTCTTCAATTATAACGGACACATTTGAAAAGAACTGGGTTCGGCTGCTACCAATATTTCTTCTGGCAAATATTGCTGCTACCATTTTGCTCATCGCTTTTATGCATGAACTTCCAACAAAAGCATGGCAAATACTTGCATTGATTCTTTTATTATTTTTCATCATCCTGTGTTACGCAATTTATCAAAACATTCAGAGGATAATCAAATTCCTTAAAGATCCAAATTACATCATTCAAGAGCTAAAATGTGAAGAAAACATACGGTTCCTAGAGGTGAAAACAGAACTAACGCATGAAGCAAGAACTGCCATTATGAATTCCTCCGAAAGAATTGGGGCAATTCTGGTTTATGCGGTTACTTGCTCAAAGTTTCAAAACCTAAAAAAAACATTATATTCAGTTAAGAGGCTTTGGTTTGAACTTGGGGAACTAGAAGACAAGGCGCGAAATGATGTTATGAATTCCTTCGAAGGAATTGGGGCAATTCTGGTTTATGAGGTTAATTGCTCAAACAATAACCTTGTTCTGCAAAATCTTCAAAAATTATCAGACTCTGGGAAGAAACTTTTGGTGGCAGCAAATTCACTAAAAACCGAAGACGACATTCAATGCAATGAAACTAGGTTGTTTTTTGAAACTCCCATCAATCAATTTGCTAAGATTTATGAAGCAGCAATTAAATCACAAAATGAAGAACTTGCAATTTACACTTTGCGCCATATGCAAGATATACTTATCTCTTTAACTTCAAGACCAAACAATGAAAGGTACATTGAAGCAATTCTGGAAAGACCAGTTTCACTAATTCAATTTGCCCTGAAACATCAAAATGAGTCCGTTTGTGTAGCTTTCTCCAAGTGGTATCCAGATGTTGTTTTGGAAAGTCAATTTAGAGAAGAAAAATTCGATCCGGAATACCTCTCTCAATTCAATCTTTTTTTGTATACAACTTCTAAATACATAATTGCAGAGAATGCTTTTTCAGTATTCAAAAAGTTTATAGAAAAAATTGTAAATGGATTGAGTTTGCTCGACATTCATCCGAAGACAAGTGTTTGGGATCTTTATGGGCTTATCCATGGAAAAATATTACATCATGAGTTTAATGCTCTATACAAATCAACTAATAGCATTTTCTCAAAAACTAAATGGGATGATTGGTGGAAGCAGTTTCAATTACTAAAAAGTAAGATACCAGAAGATAAGCAGAAAGAGGCTGATGAACTAGAAAACAAAATCAGAGCAGGCATTATACCAAAATACAAACATGTTAGCCTGCTTCACAGAATTTTCATTATAGGTGCATATTGCTTATTTGAAAAGCGCTACGATTTCATAAAAACAATCTGGCAATACAAACAACCGCCGGACGCTGGTGCAACTTACTGCGGTTCAAATATCATTCCAGAAAGTGTCAGTGATCTAATAGAACATTATTTGAGACCTGAGGTATTAGACTTCAATGATTTTTTCTGGAAAGATCGACACGGGAGTAAAAAATACTGCCAACAATATTTCTTGTTTAGTCTCGCTTATTATTTAAAACCCCTCCGCATTGAAAAAAAAAGTGGCGAATGCGAATTTGTAAAAAACTATAAATTACCGGTTGAACGTTATGAAAATAACGAACTCAGCAATATAAAATATTTTTCTGAACATTTGATTAAGGAAATTCCAGATTTAAAAAAGAATACGGATCTTTTTGACACTTTTGACTTTGAGGCTAACCGCGTGAATGAAATTTTAGATAATAGAGTAGAACCTCTTTTGAAAAACATCAAAGATCAGTCCAATAATGAACTGGAAGCTAGAAAAGCAACGAAATTAACAACAACCCCTATAAGCAATAAGCTCATTAAGGAATATAAGGATGATGTGAAAGCGAGCTTCTATAAAAAGAAACAATCTATTAAAATTTTCCAGAAGTATTTCGGAGCTGATTCTTATGATAAGAGTAAACTACGCACTCCCATCGATAGTGATAAGCGTGATGATCCACCTAGATTTGGTATCAGTAGCATATATAACCGAGATATCTTCTTTGAGGAACCAGGATATATTACCTTTGGTAGCAGCGATAAATTAGGTGTCAGCCATGGCCGGACTATTGCAAGAGATGAAGATAGTTCTATTTTCCAACAGATATGCGATAAATGTACTCCAATCGACAAGGGTGATTTTCCAAATATTCTGGATAACTTCAACATAGATGACATAATCATAATATTGGCCGGTTCTGGCCCTACCTTATACTACTTCATAAACGCTTACGATCATTGTACAATAAACCCTTCAGATGAATCGAGTGATGACATAACAGAACATGTTTACCATCATAAAGGGCGCGCTATCCCTCTGATAAAAGCTGATAAAAGAGGTGATGATTTTGTCCTGATTTTAAATAAAAGGAAAGTAGGTAAATTATTGCAACTTTCTCCGCTAAATGAGAAAAGTGAATTGGATTTTCTGAATGATATTTTCTATATGAATATCCGTGACCTGCTAGATCCCAAGCATGACGAATACCGAGAAGAGGTACTAAAAAATCCTGACAATCAAAAATGGCTTGCTGAAAGCAGTAAGGATGTAGATCATCAAAGAAAGTACTTAAAGCAATGCGTCAGTATCCAAATATTTGAGCGATTCAAATATGAACCTGCCGATCCCGAGGACTTTCAGCGATATAAGATTGATATCGAAACACTTAATCCAAAGAAGCCCCAAGAACCTTCTCAAGCTTCAGAGTTCTAATCCCCCACAAAACACCTACTTCCGCGGACCACCAGGTCTTCTACCACCAGGGCCGAAGCTACGCACAGGGTTACGCTTCACTTGATTCGGGTTCTTCATGCGGTATACGATTCTCGCTTTATTGAGGTCGTAACTGCTCATTTCCATTTTCACAAGGTCGCCAACACCGATTTTGATGAAGTTCTTCCGCAGCTTCCCGGATATGTGGGCTAACACAAGGTGCCCATTCTCCAACTCTACCCGGAACATCGTTCCCGGCAACACCGCGATCACTTTACCTGTAACTTCTATCGTCTTCTCTGCTGTCATTCTTGAATTTTAAACCTCTTGAAAGATTAGATGGTCTCTGAATTCCCGCATGAAGTCAATGCTATTATAATGATAGAGATCACTTTACACCGCTCGCCTCAACCGCATAGGGCTAATCAAAATCGTCACAAGCATATCTATCGCGCTCGCCGGGCCTTCTTCCTCGAATCTCTCGATAAGCGTGCTGGGGGGGGCTTTTCCGCCGAGTGGTTCCGGCACACAAGAAAAAAGGTGTTGACACTTCCGTGATATTTCGTATTATCCTTAATCGAGTTCCCACAACTCCCCAAATCACCTAACCTCGTATTATGAAACCTACTGTTACCACAGATACCAATAATAACCCGTCTCCCTACGCTCGCCCTACGGACCTTAAACAAAGGGGCCAGGCTGCTCGCGAGCGTACCAGGGCTCGCATCGCGGAGCGCGAAAAAAACCGTCCTCGAAAGCCGTTCAAGCTCACAGCTCCTCGTTTCACCGTGGGAGAGCTCTGCTTGAAGATCGCTACCCGTTGGCAAAAGTCAGCCACGTATATCTTATATAATGAGGGCATCAATCGTCTCGAATACATCGTGCTGGATTCTATCACGCGGATCACCAGCCTCAAGCGAGATGCAGAGCCGGGTTTCCAAAGCCTTTTCACTCGAAAAAAATCCCCCACGCTCAAGGAGTCGCTTCGTCTCTTCTCCCACCAAGCGGGCACGTCTCCGCTGTATGTCACCCACCTCGATATCGCAAACTACCTCAATATCAGCAAGTCTTCCGTCACCCGTGCCTGCCAAACCCTCATCCATAAAGGCTTCTTCTCAAGTATGCCGTTGCCGTCAGATGCTAAACAATCAGATCTTAAAGTCACACCTCGGGGTCGTCTCGCCCTGCGGGCCGCTCGCTATAAGCTCGAGGAGCTGGATAAGCTCATGTTCGACCACCTAGGCCAACGAGCGGACGACCTTGCAGACCTTCTAAAATTTGCCGTCGGTTATAATACCGTACCCGCAAACCCCAAACTCCCAAACAACTAGCGAGAAATATCAGACATATAAAGGTTCCTATACTCGCGAATAGGTCACAAAATGGAAGGGGCAAGAAATTGCCCTTTCTTTTTGTATCCTTTTCCCAAATACACAGCAATTTCCAAACATAATTCTATGATAGAAATAATACACAAACAGACCCCCTCAGTCCCCTAAAACCAAAATCACCTCCTTATTAAAGTTTTAGCTCCTAAACTTTAATAAGGAGCACGCGTTTTCAAAGAGTTTGTTTCAGGTGAAACAAACAGGCCTTTTTATGCCTAATAAATGGCGCAATAATCAGCAAATAAATACCATTTCGTACATAGTTGAATGCTATTCCGTAGCGAAATATTACCAAATAATAATTCTTTTAACACTAGTTACTAAAAGGCCTAAAATGAGTATTTTTTCTACATAATCGTTATTTTTATTGGGTATTGACACATCTGCCTACATTCCCTATCATCCTTTCTTAATGAATAAAACCGCCACAACTCGAACGACCACGCTTGCGTAAACATGCACCTGCGGTAGTTGTTGTGGAATAGAGTCAAAATAGCTTACAAGCTTCTCCCAATACTACCTGGGGGTTTTTAGAACTGTAGCCTTTTTTAACAAATCTATGAAAGAAAATAAAAAATCATTCAAACTTGGTTTACCACTAAAATTAGCGATCATCGTCATCGCCTGCTTTCTTTTCGGGGATTTTATTACCCCAACCATAAAAAGCTTCTTCTATTCTATCAGTTTGACAATTAAGGACTTACTCATATTCGTCCTCCCCCTAATCGTCTTCTCCTACATCTTTTCCTGCATTCTTTCACTCAAGCAACGCTCCTGGGTCTTTGTAGGCCTTATCCTCGTGGCGCTAACCGCCTCCAACTTCTTCTCCACGCTGATCGCCTACACCGTCAGTAAGTCATTTTTTAACATAATGGGCCCCATTGAAGCCATGCAACTAGGCGCCGAAAACGCACTTGCCCCGCTCTGGAAGCTCTCTCTCCCCCGTCTCATTCCTAACGATGTCGCCCTCTTCAGTGGCCTCATCCTCGGTGCCCTTTTCTCCATCTTTCGCAACAAAACAGTAGAGAAAATTTCCATAAACCTTAAAAACCTATCCAACCTCCTATTACACAAGGGTTTGGTACCGGTAGTCCCCCTATTCATCTTCGGTTTCGTCTTAAACCTCCAGTCGCAAGGCCTTTTGCAAAGCATGTTCAGCCAATACGGAACCCTTCTAGCCTGCATTGTATCAACACAATTATCCTACATCGCTATTCTATTCCTTATAAACAGTGGTTTCAGTCCAAAAAAATGGCTCATATCCCTTAGAAACGTGCTTCCCTCGGCCATCGCCGGCTTCAGCACCATGTCCAGCGCGGCCGCCATGCCACTCACACTCCGCGGAGCAGAGAAAAATACGGGCGATCCCGACAAAGCAGACGCCATCATCCCTATAACCGTAAACATCCACCTAATCGGCGACAGCATTGGCATTCCCATCATAGCACTAGGAATCATACACTCCTTCGGCCTTCCAGCACCTGACATGTCCACATACCTTATATTTGCCACCTTCTTCGTGATCGCCAAGTTCGCGGTCGCTGCAGTACCGGGCGGCGGCATCCTCGTCATGTTACCTGTCCTAGAGAAGTACCTCAATTTCACCCCAGACATGCTCTCTCTAATCACGGCCCTATACATCCTCTTTGACATGTTCTTCACCACGGCCAATGTCCTTGGTAACGGCGCATTTGCCGTCCTCTACATACGCTTCTACAAATGGATTTCCAGAGAAAAGTCAAAAAAAACCTGCGAATAAAAAGGCCTCTGCTAAACCGAATCAGTTAAACACATATTAGCATTGCTCTACAAGAAATTTTAGTCTACTAAAATCATTATGGACAAAATCACCCAAACACACCCCCTATCGCCCTCAATCAAATATAAAGACGACATCCCGCACCAGATCTGGTCTAGCGTAGATACAGTAGGCTACCTCACCACCCGCAAAAGCGATAACAAACCCCCTTCAATCGTCATCGAAGAGGTCAGCCTAAAGAACCGCAACATCAAGACAGTCAAGGAGTTGTCAATTGAAGGCACCCTATCTTCCCTCAAAAAACAATCCAAACTAGAAGAGGTAACAGATGCTCTCACTAAAGCCGAAAACGATAACCCTGATAACCTATACGACCTACTATTTTCAGCCCTAGAAGCCCTCAACGAAGAGGATTCTATCAATATAGACTACTTTCTAGAGCTTATCGTTGATAAATCAGATAACGCTATCGTCACTGTTCAAAACATATTATTGCTGACAGATAAAGGCTCAGAAATGGCCCTTTGCTCCCTCATTCGACAAGCCGTTACAAAGTCTAATAACAAATTCTACGAAGAATAGCTTCAACTAGACAACAGGAATAGCCTCCAGAAGTTTTTGAGTATAAGGGTCTTGCGGATTCGAATAGATCTCCTCAGCCGATGCTTGCTCTACTATTTTCCCTTTATTCATAACAAGCACATAATCGCTTATATGTTCCACGACAGCAAGGTCATGCGCGATAAAGAGATAGGTTAGCCCCAACTCTTCCTGCAGATCTTGCAATAGGTTAACTATCTGAGCTTGAATCGATACATCCAGCGCACTGACTGGCTCATCGCAAATAATAAACTCCGGCTCCACTGCCAAAGCCCTGGCTATCCCGATACGCTGCCTCTGCCCTCCACTAAACTGGTGCGGATAGCGCCCCATTTGATCTGCACTTAATCCTACCTTCTGTAGCAATTCAGCTACACGATCTCGTTTCTTCTGCTTATCCCAATGCGGGAAATGGATCTCTAAAGGCTCTGCAATAATAGCATACAGCGTCATTCTCGGGTTTAATGAATTAAACGGATCCTGAAATATCATTTGTATCTGCTTTCTGTAAGGAAAGAACTGCTTCGGGCTCAATTCGGTGACATCATCTCCCTGATAAGCAATTGTTCCCGCTGTAACCGAAGTTAGCTTAACAAGTGCTCTACCGATACTCGTTTTACCACTACCACTCTCGCCTACAAGGCCAACGGTAGTTCCCCTCTTAACAACAAAGCTAACACCATCAACCGCCTTATAATAACCGCGGATGCGCTTAAAAATACCCTTTCGAATAGGGAAGTGAACGGCAAGATCTTTTACCTCGAGCAATCTATCTGAATTGGATTCCATTAACTATTTACCTCCAATTTACTATAATCAATCGTTCTAAGGCGCTTCTGCTTCTGGCCAAGCCTGGGAATACAGTCTAAAAGAGCCTGTGTATATAAATGCTTTGGATTTGTAAGTATTTCATGGGTAGGCCCCTGCTCAACGATTTTGCCTCTAAACATAACGATAACCTCGTCTGCAAAATCCGAGACGATTCCAAAGTTATGAGTAATCAGGAGGATAGACATCGTGCGTTGGGAGCGGATCTCTTTTAAAAGATCCATGATTTGCTTTTGTATGGTAACGTCTAACGCAGTAGTGGGCTCGTCTGCAACCAGGATATTCGGCTGACAAGCCAATGCCATGGCTATCATCACCCGCTGCTGCATACCGCCACTTAGCTCATGCGGATAGGCATCGTAACGCTCGTGGGGCTCCCGAATACCCACTTTCCCTAAGGCATCAACGACATACTGCTTCACATCAGAGATTTGCGGCAAATGCAACCGTACGGCTTCTGCAATTTGGTTACCAATAGTATAAACTGGGTTAAGTGAGGTAGAAGGTTCTTGAAAGATATAGGCGATCTCTTTTCCTCTTATTCCCTGAAGCTGCTTTGCGTTGTATTGGAGCACGTTTTGCCCATTATACAAAATTTCTCCTGAAACGGCACAGGTAGGGGGCTTTGGCAATAATCTTGTAAGCGACAAGGCTGTAACTGATTTTCCGCTTCCGCTTTCGCCCACAACCGCAAGCGTTTTCCCTTTGCATAGCGAAAATGATATACCCTGCACCGCCTTTGTGCAGGTATCTTTGCTATTAAATGAGATGGCTAGGTTTTTAACCGAAAGCAACTCTTGGGTTGGCTGTGACATGTCAGATTTAAACATTCAAAAAAAAGACAGGGGATGTCAAATACATTAAGAGCAATTTGGTATTGCTATCCAGGTGTTTACTTATTTAGATTATTTGTAATTGACCTTTCAAACGCCCCTACCCCAGGATGAATCACCTTACCTTGCAAAGGAAACGAAATACAGGACACTCATTAGTCGAGATAATGATGGCCATGGGAATCTTCGCATTAGCTGCAGTCGGCATAACTGCGACGGTCGTGCAAACCCAAAAAATCTCAAAAATCAATTTAGTTAGAAACACTGCTTATACCGTTGCTGAAGGTTATTTAGAGCAAATGAAAAACATAACTGCAGAGGAATTATTGGCGAGTTTGGAGGATCCAGAGAACACTCCACTTCCATTGAAGAGTATTACAGCAATTGATGGCGAGAAAACAGAGGCAGATGACCCTTTATATTTGGAGCAAAAAAATAAACGCCAAGTGCTAGCAGACATTGTTACAAATGCAAAGGGGGGAACCCAATACATGTACGTGACGGTATACGTTAGCCCTTCACTAAAAGATTTAAGGCAGGAAAAAATTGGCCTGCCAGCAATCGAGTTACAACTGGATTTCACGTATTCAGCTCCTGATCTTGATAATCTGCCTGGACTGAAGGGCACTGTGCGAACGTTAAAGATAATTAATTAATCTGCTCATGAGGGGTAACAACAGTTCTAAGCAGAGCGGATTTGGATTATCAGAAATGATGGTCTCTCTAGCCGTGATGGGGGTCTTAATCGCATTAATAACGGGATTTTTCATTGAAAACATAAAGGCCAGCATTGGCAGCGAACAAAAGAATAAAGTAAATAGCAATATAAGAAAGGTTACGGCTGAGCTCTTGAATAGTGGTCGAGGTGCTCAGGCTTTTGTCCTATACAAGAGCTTTGAAAGTATCGATCGTAACAGCATCGAGGATCGGCTGACCGAGGGTGGATCTGGCGATTTAATTGTTTTTTTATACGAGGGTCCTAGGCCTTCTGCTAAAGATGAAAAGCGTGGCTACACTAAAATTATCGGTTATTATAGGGCCCCCTCAAATGATGAAGATCCCTCTACTTCCGGGCCAATTTACAAGTTTGAGCAACAATATGATAAACCAAATACAGATAGCCTGGAAAGCTTACTACCTGATTACGATACAATTATGAGTCACACGCTTGTGTTATCCAATGCGATTGGCCTAGCTGATGGGCGTTCTTTTTTCAACTTTAGAAATAGAGGGGTTATGATGAACGTCCAAGTAACCCAAGGCGATTCGGTTCAGGTAACAACAAATACCTATAACTTTACCATTACCCCTAGAGGATGAAGCGTATATTTACCAACGTTTTCAAGCAAAAGAATGAAGGTGCAGCGATACTGATGGTATTAGTCGTTATCGCTTCTGTAAGTGTAATATTAGCAACTTTGCTCGATTGGGGTATGGAAGAAGGTCGCATCAACAGGCGCTACTTTACCCTATTGGAGGGTAAAAATGCTACGGAAAGCTTGGTCGGATTCGGTATCGCCGATTTAATGACCCGATGGGAGGATGCTGACCAAATAGCTAAGGATGAATTAGCACCCAATAACAGTCCACTAATGATTCCTGATGAATTTTATGCATTCTATAAGGGTTCAACCGTGCTCATTGGCAGTGAATCGCTTTCTGGTGGACCTGTCTCCGAACCTTACTTGGCCTATATAGACCCAAATGATCCTGCAAACGCTTTTGATCCGCAAAAGGGTAATTTAATAACTATACGGGATGTTAATATCTACACCAAATTATCCGTTATTGTAAAAAACAATGATAACATTCCCCTCTATGCGGCTCGGACATTAGAGATAAGGGAAATTCCGCTTACTAACTATGAGCTCTATTCCGTAATGGATCTGGAATTTGAGCCTGATGAAGATTCTGAGGAAATTATTATCGAAGGGCCCGTGTATACTGAAGGAAATTTAATAGGATCCGATAAAGCCGATATATATTTCAAGTCAACTGTGTCCTGTTCCTCCTTTTTCAAAAAGGAAACTGCCAGTAAGCACTCAAAGAAGGATGGCTCTTTAGGTAAAGTATATTGCAAAAACGGCAAAGGCGAATGGGTAAGTAATTATGATGGTAAAGGCCTACGATCCACGGAGGAAAGTTTTTTTGATTCAAATTCACGAAAAAGCAAAAACAACAAGGAAGAATCAGACTGGCGTGAAGTAGCATCTAAAAAGTGGTCCGGTAATTTCAAAACAAGTGATTACGAATTGCCTAAACTAAAATGTTCGGGCTTTAAGGGCTACAGGGGGAAGAAATCCTCATCAAAGCATGATAGCGCTCGTAAAGGGCATGATGAAACGGATTCGGATGACCGAGAGTACGATAATGAGAGAGATGACAAACACTACTCAAAAAATAGAAATAGCACTGACCCCCACAAAGAGAATGAAAAGACTTCAGCTAATACAAAAAATGAAAATGGATTAAATTATCCGTATGCTCTTATCGAACCAAACTTAAAGAAATCCGACAAATGCAACAAAGGGGATTCTGAAGAACATAAATTAGCCCGTAAGGCTGGTTTGATAGTTCGCTTACATGAGAGGAAATCTGATAAAGAAAAACTACCTGAACATGCTATTCATTTGAAGGATAACTATTACGTTACCTGTAACAAATTGAAACGGACTGATGCTCATAACCCCACCAGTAAATGCTCCTTAGATAGAGATGGAGACGTTGAAGAAGAAGCTGTTGAGTTAGATCAAGAATTCGCAAATAAGTTGTTCAAAATGCATGTGTATCAGGAAGATGAAAGGTCAAAAGAACCTAAATCCAGTTTTTATGATGCCCGCAGGGAAAAGGGCTTAGATGTTCTCGAGGTTGATATAGCTGAATTCCGAAAGGCTGTAGATGATCGGGATAAAGACTATAATCCAAAATGTTGGAAAAAGGGCTATTCACCAAGAAACGACTATAATGGCATTGTTTACGTGGAACTTCCTAGAGAAGATAATGACGATGATGATCGAGAGGATAAAATAGTAAAAAGCAAAGACAATATGGGCGTTCTTTTGACAAATGGTTCGAAGCTGCCGGATCCGGATTACAATGACACTAAAGGTCGAAAAAAGGGATTTACCTTGGCTACCAATAATGCCTTATACATAAAGGGAAACTATAATGCGGACGGAGACAGCCGTACTGGCTCCAATAAACAGTCGGACGACCGAAGGTTTCCCGATTCTTTAGCAGCTGTTGCCTGTGATTCGTTGACAATTCTTTCCAATAATTGGGAAGATAGTAAGAGTAAGGGGTCTAAAAATGACCGTGTTGCAGATTTCACCGAGTATAACGTGGCCGTCATAGCTGGAGACGCTGATTCTGGACAATCTGGTAAGTCTGTCGAAAAGGGGGGCGTGCATCGACTACCCAGGTCACTGGAAAAATGGACAGGAAATAGCTGTCGCCATCGTGGTTCACTCATCACCGCATTTGCGAGTGAAATTGCTCCGGAACCCTTTAATGCTAACTATTGTACTCCTCCCAAAAGCGATTCCTTTGGTCAATTTGAAGAGTTCACTAAGGGGAAAACTCCCCCGGGCATGATTATCTCTAGAACGTTTTACCCGACTAAATTGCGTTTTCTAACGGAACAAGAATATAGGGCTGAAATGAAGCAATTGAAAGCCGTCTTTAATCAAGACATCTAGTGAAGAGATAATTTCTAGATTGCAAGCCTCCTCAATTGCTCTAATATACCTATCGATGTCAAATACAAGCAAGTTAAACCAATATATTAAGGAAGGGGTTGGCGTTACTATTTTAAGCGTGGTCGTCAACATTTTGTTGTCTTCTGCAAAAATTTTTCTAGGGAGCTTGATACAATCCGGGGCACTGTTTGCAGACGGCCTACATAGCTTAGTGGATTTATCAACGGATATTGCTGTTCTATTTGGCTTTAAAATGGCTTCCAAACCTGAGGATGAAAACCATCCTTATGGGCATCATAAATTCGTAAGCTTAAGTAATTTTTTAATTGGGCTAATCATTATCTTTTTTAGTCTCTTATTAGTCTATACTTCTTATCGAGATCTCTTTCTATCTCATCCCTATCTGGTGTCCCCTACTTGGCTAGCCCTCTTTGTCGCATTGGCCTCAGTCATTTTTAAGGAAGCTTTATACTGGTGGACACGTTTCTATGCCAAAAAACACAATTCAAAGATCTTGATGGCAAATGCCATCCACCATCGCTTAGACTCTTTCACTTCTATTTTAGCATTAATAGCGTTGAGTGCCATTTTTTTTGGTGGTCAGGAATGGGGCTTTCTGGATAAAATTGTAGGCTTGGGCATGGGTGCCTACATAGCATTTGAGGGCATCAAAATAATTGTAAGTGCATCGAGAGATCTACTCGATGAGGCGCCTGATCAAAAAGTGATTAATGACCTTCGAGAGCATATTTTATCTACTCCAGGAGCGCTTGCTTATCACCATTTCAGGGTTCGCCGAATTGGTGACCTGTTTGAGATAGACTTTCATCTGCAGGTTGACCCTAAAATTACCGTAGTTGAAGGGCATAAAATTGCGAGTCGCGTAAAACAAAATATACTCAAATACCACAGTGAAGCTTATAACGTACTAGTACACATAGAGCCAGCCACAGAAAGGCATATCAAAGCTGAGGGCGTACATGATGCCGCTTTAGAGGAAGACGTTCATTAAGAATGTTATTACTGTTACGCTTCGATGTAAGATGCCACTTCTTCAGGACTAATACTCGCCATACAGGGAGGGCTTTTATGGCAAACATGAGGATGTCCAAAGCAATCACAATTTCCTGCATGCAGTACAATCGTATTCCTCCCTTTAGGGTGCCACTGGTGTAAAGGAGTTGGCCCAAAAAGAACAATTTGCTTTGTTCCTAGCCCAGCAGCTAAGTGTGAAGGTAAAGAATCGCCGCAAATAATAGTATCCGCTGTTTTTATCAAAGCCATAAAGTGGGCCACATCAGGTATGTCCTTAATCGTTAGCACAGAAGGATTCTTTTGTTTCAAATCTGCCAGCAATGCTTTTTCGCGTTGGCTTGGGCCGGTAGAAAATACCATTCGAGATTGAAGCTGTGGATTATTCTCATAAAGCGCTAACCACTTATCTACAGGCCATTCCTTTTTGGGCATACTCGTAGACAGATGACATAAAACTGCTTTTGGGGGTAAAATTGCTTCTGCATAATCATGATGACGGTAAATATGCAGCTCTGGGGCTAAATTTATCGAGTCCCTGAGATCGAGACCAAGAGGGCTTAAAACGTGAACATTTCGCTCTATTTCATGCAAACCTTCATTCGCCTCCAGAACACGTTTGTTATAACAATATTTCCTGCCCCAGAAACCTAATGGAGAGATAGATCCAATCCGCATCTTAGCGCCCACGGCCAACGACAGAAATGCCCCTCGGTCATTTCCAACAAAGTCAACGGATAGATCAAATTTTTCCCTACGAAGCTGTCTTATTATAGGGAAAGCTGCTTTTATCTGTGCTTTTCCTCTTTTTCGAGGGAAACCCCATGCCTTATCAATCCACGGAATATCCTGAAGTATATCAACGGCCTCATTAGCCACAAGCACATGTATTTCGGCATCAGGATAGTTTTGGCGAAGAAGTCTTAGGGCAGGAACCATGATGGCGACGTCCCCTAGAAACTTAAATTTTATTGCCAATATCTTGCGTATCGCCATGATGCTACTAAGCATAACAATGAACCTGCCAGAATCCAGCTTTTTTGAAAAAATTAAGGACGCTCGAAAAGTCCTGCTACTCGATCTAGGTTTTTTAGGAGACAGTATTCATTTAATACCCGCACTCAAGTGTATACGAGATGCTTTGCCTAATGCTCAGTTGGACGTAATGGTCTCAGAGCATATAAAATCAGTCATGGAGGTCGTGCCTTTTATCGATAATATACTGGGATACCCGCGATTCCCAAAAGGTCCCGCTTGGTACAAGAATTTTAGCTATGTAAAGCAATTACGTGCGCAAAGGTATGATGTGGTCATCAACATCAATGGTTCTGATCGTTCTAGTTTTTTAACATTGAGTACGGGTGCTAAATACAGACTTGGACGAATACCAAACAAAAAACGCTGGTATTGGCCTTTCTGCTTCACCCATGCGACATATGTTCCCCGCGGCCAATCTCCTGTTTATGAGCAAAATTGCAGATGCCTACGCCAGGCGGGGTTTCCTACTAGTAAAGCAGAATTTGTTATAAAAATACCTGAACAGATTGTGCAAAAGGTCAAATCGTTACTGGGTAAACGTACCCGTAAAAGCAATCCATTCATCCATATCAGCCCCTTTACCACGCTAGACTACAAAGAGCTTCCCATTCCGCAAATTGCTGCTTTATTAAATGCGATAAACAAGAATTATCATGAAGTGGATATTATCCTTTCTTGCGCCCCAAATGAGCGAGAAAAAACAAAATTTAAGGAACTGCTATCTTCCCTTTCATTTGAACCTGCACTGGCATTTCCGGGAAATTTATCCCTGATAGAACTTGCTGCCTTAATACAGTTAGCACAAATACATATTGGCGGTGATTCTGGAGCAATCCATGTCGCCCTAATGGCGGGAACTCCCACACTTTCGTGGTTCCGCGAATATAGTAACAAATTTGAATGGATGCCTAAAGGAGACCGTCATCGCTCTATTATAGGTGAGGCCTCTCCTGCGGGGCTCGTTGGTATTTCAGACGAAATGCTTCTTTCTGCGTTCCATGAATTACATAGCGAAATGCCGACTCACATTTAGGCATTCTCGCTTCCTCCTCAATTGCCTCTAAAGTTCCCCTGTAAAACCTAGTCATCTCAAAAAATGAAAACAGACAATAACGAACCCTCACTGAAAAAAAGAAATGACATCTTTGAACCGCTGACGTTTAAGCTAAAAGAAACTCGCAAGAATGTGCAATCAAAGATAGAAAAAAAATCCAAAAACAAGTCTACACGTTTGTTCAAGAATGTCTTGAAGGGCATTGAAAATTTGAATATCGGGGAAAAGGAAAAAGTTATATTTAAGCCACTAGACAAAAGAATTTTGCAAACTGATTCAAAACCCAACCAAGAGTTTAATCAATTAATAAAATTTTTAGCACAAAATGAGTCTATTGCTGCTGCTATTTTTCCGGATAAAGAAGTTCGCCTGTATTATTTAAATCCGGACAACTTTATTAGCCCTGAAAAATATTGGCTAGGTTTTTTTCAATACTTGACCCTAGCAGAAAAGAAATCAGGTAACGCACCGATCATGCTTTTAGCGGATGATGGTTATTTAAGCAATCTATACGCTGTCTTGCCAAGTACACAAAAGCCTCACCTGCTAAAATTTATGTCCAAAAAATTCGGCAACTTTACCCCTTTATATAGGCTTGTGTGCTTCGGGCATTTTACTGATTTCGCCAACGGGATCTCAAAAAAGCATCAAAGTACCCTAATAGAGTCTTTAGCTACAAATGGCTGCAATGACTATACTACCCTTCTACTGCTGGCTGAACGATATCATGTAGATTTAATAACGTTCTTTGAGCAACTGGACAGTGGGCTATATAATCGCTTCAAGGTTCTGTTGTATAAATGCGATGCTGTTACCGTTTTGCGTGATAAAATTAATGGGTATCAGCCAAAACAAATCACAAAAAAAGAAGAGCTTTTTAATATGCTTAAAATGCTAGACCTACACCATTTCCTGTAATCCCGTTTTACTCTTCTGTATCTTTGAGAAACAGGATACGCGTACACTGATCACACTGCTGTAGTTGGGCACCTTTCACCATGCTACTATAAATGTCATTGGAGACTTTTAGATAGCATCCCTGGCAGCGCCTTTCTTCTAAATCAAGGGGTACAATAAAGGGAGGTTTTTTCCGGGTTTGGCGCACTCTTTTATATAAAGATAAGGTAGGAGCGTCAATTTCCCCCTCAGCTTGACTCAGGTTATTTTCAAGCTCTGTTAGGGATTCCTTTAAGCTCTTTTCCTGATCACGCAAAGTCTCAATTTGACTTTTAAGTTCAGAGGACATCTCCCGAAGCTCCACTTCATGCAATTGAAGAGCCTCATTTTCTTCGTCTATTTTTAACAACAAAGCCATCTCTTCATCTTCCTGATCCCCTATCGTAGCCTGTGCCTTTTCAATTTCATTATTAAGCGCTTCAAATTCTTCTGTTTTCTTGACCTGCAATTGTTGGGATTTATGCTTCACGATAAGGTCTTCTGTGGACTTCAGGACTTGATCCAAATCGCGCCTTTTTACTTCCAAATCTTGCAAGTTTTTTCTTTCTTGCGCTACCTTTGCCTCAAGATCCCTCGCATTTTGCTCAATCGCATTGATCTCTTTAGGGATCTCATGCAATCGATGCGTTGCTTCCATGAGGCGCTTATCAAGCTCTTGGATCTTTAGTAATTTCTCGATAAATGGATTCACTCTTGTCTACATTCTGCAACTCTCTGAGTAAAATGCAATTGCTTAATAACCTAAACTGCATTTTTTTACAGTTTTTCGTTGACACTCTTGAGGTTAATTTCTTTATTTGAATAACCACAATAAGCCAGGGTAGCTCAGCGGTAGAGCAGAGGACTCATAAGCCTTTGGTCGGGTGTTCAAATCACCTCCCTGGCACCATTACTTCGTAAAAGTTATCTGTACTTTTTATTGAGTGACTCTTTTAGTTCCTCAACCTTTATTGGCTTCGTAATAAAGTCGTTCATACCACATTCCAAACACGCTTCCCTATCTTTTATCGTAGCACCTGCGGTTAGGGCGATAATGTAAGGCTGGTTTTTATCGTTCTCATAACAATATTTTCGGATTTTCTTGGTGGCCTCGACACCATCCATCACCGGCATTTGCATGTCCATGTAAATAACATCGTAATCATTATTTTTAATGATTTCAAACGCTTCTAATCCATTACTGGCAACATCAGCGCTATATCCCATTTTCGTCAACAAGAGTAAGCCAACCTTTTGGTTTACCTTATTATCCTCAACAAGCAGGATTTTACGTGCTTTGTTTTCAGCAGTATCTTCATCACTCAAGAAAATCGCTTCTTTTATATACGTGGCTTTAGTGTTAGCAAAGGCATCTGAAACGGTTTTGATCAAAATAACTTCTTTTAATGGTTGTGACATTAAATACGCATTTTTTAAATGATGCATATCGTTTCTTATTTTAGAGTCCCCAATTGATGAATATAAAATCAAGGGAAGCCCACTAAATAACTCCAATCCTCTAATTTTGTGAGCCAAAGATATGCCCTCCATATCCGGTAAAATAGAGCTCATTAATACCGCATCAAAATCTTCCTTGGTTGATAAGACTTCCATCGCTTCCTGGCCGGAATGGCAACACATCGAATGAATCTTATGCTTATCCAATATGGATGTCATTACCTCGGCAGTACGCTCACGAGGAAGAACCAATAAAATATTTTTGCCAATGATTTTCTTATCTTGCAAGGGCACTGGATTAGCATCGTAATTCACCTTTGCGGTAACGGTGAAATAAAATGCGGATCCTTCTCCAGGAATGCTTTCCACCCACATCGTACCATTCATCATTTCCGCCAAACGCTTACTAATACTTAACCCCAAACCGGTTCCGCCAAATCGGCGTGTTCTAGAAGAGTCAACTTGAGAGAATGGCTTAAAGAGCTTATTTATTTTATCGCGATGAATCCCAATGCCAGTATCTTGCACAACAAATTGCAAATGGCAATTATCCTTGGAGGTAGTAGCAATACTCACCCCTAAGTAAATCACCCCATTTTCAGTAAATTTAATCGCATTACCTACTAAATTAACAATAATCTGCCTCAAACGAGTCGCATCACCCACAATGTATTGAGGCACATCCTTTTGTATAAAATATAATAACTCAAGCCCTTTCTGATTTGCTTGAACAGCAAACAAATCCATTACTTCGTCTACCGTAGCGTACAGATCTAAAGAACGGTTACTAAGCTCCATCATACCAGATTCTATTTTGGATAAATCCAAAATATCATTAATAATGCCTAATAACGCCTCGCTGCTTTGGCGAATGGTTTCCACAAAGTCACGCTGTACCGCATTTAAATCTGTATCCATCAGCAAAGCAGCCATTCCCATAACCGCATTCATAGGCGTACGAATTTCATGGCTCATATTCGCTAAAAACTCACTTTTCGCTTGGCTCGCAATCGTTTGCCGCTCGGCCTCCCCAATTGCCAATGCTAGCTGTTTATTGAGATTCTCCGCTTCTTCTTTGGCTCTTCTTAAAATCTGCTCCGTATTCTTTGTCTCGGTAATATCGGTAATCAGACACGCTAAATACAGGGGGCGAGAAGCTTCATCATTTATAGCAAAAAAATTGACAATTGTTGGAATTACTTTCCCTTGCAAGGTTACCATGTTTAACTCACCGGTCCATTGGCCAATTTCTAATACTACCGGCAAAATTTCATTTTTTATCCTACGGGCTACTTCTTCATTATAATAGCGCAAAATGGGTTTTCCAATCGCCTCTGAAATACTCTTTTCATAGACAAGCCTTCGGTAAGCAGGATTCAAATAGACACTTTCGTAGTTTAATAATGCTATACATAACCCCTGTCCCGCATTTTCAGCAAATTTGCGAAAAATCATTAGTTGACGGTTGGACTCAATCAGTTCTGATGTTCGAGCATTAACTTGGTTCTCGAGTTCTTCACTGTATTTCTCCAGTTTTATATCACGCTTTTGAATCTCGGAAAGCATTTCATTAAACGACTGAATCAGTACCCCTATTTCGTCCTCCGAATAATTCCGTAGCCTTAATGAATAGTCTTTACTCTTGGAAATCTTTCTAGTCGTTAAAAAGAGGTCTAGAATCGGCTTGAGAATTATATTTCTCAGTCCTCGAGAAATAACAAGCCCAATGAAAATGGACGCTAATAACGTTCCAACAAGTGCCAATCCATAATTACGTATCTGAAAGCGTATATCTGATAAATCGTACCTAACATACAAAACCCCTATTTTTTCCGCATTATAATATATCGGCTGAAACCATGACAAAAACTCTCCCGTGAAATGGTATCGAATGCGGTCTACAGAAGTTACATTGGGAATACTCTCAAGCGCAGACTCTACACTGGGTTGCTTATACATGGACAATACTTTCCCTTCTTTATCGTATAATATCGAGTAATCAATATTTGTATTGGCTTGCAAGGAGCTCAGTATGTCTCTTATCCCTTCTTCGTCATCATATACAATGGCTTTGGAACTGTTTTTTGCGATAATATTTGAGACCATGCTCAACTCCCTAACCAATTCGTCCCTAACTTTGATCAAATACGCAAGCGCCAGAACTGTTGTTGCCAATAACAAGGAAATTGAGCTCGACATCGCAATGATGACAACCAACTTCTTCTTGATCGAAAGATTTTTGAAAAAATTCATTTCTGGGTAGGTTCGATCTTCATTACTTCAAGCGATCTGGATAAACGGGGGGCAACCACTAGGGTGAAAGGGGGCATTCCTGTCATATGATGACTATACTCTAACGTTAATTAAAATATCTTCAATTGACAACGCTATTTTTGGTACGGTACTTTTCAAAATGAGAATTAAACGGGCATGCATTTGTCTATGTTGTATAAAAAAACCCCGCTCGGAGAAGATGTCCGTCTCGTCACCTGTATCGAGCATTTTTTGATCGCAAAGCCTCCTGGCCTAATCTACTATATGTCTGCTTATGGAAATTAAGGTTTTCGAACTCGGTGAATTTGCCACCAACGCTTATCTTCTTTTGGATAAACAGCTTGGAGAGGCTATTCTTATAGATGCCCCAGAAGGCACCACTAAAGTAATAAAGTCTCATCTCGAGACATCCCATTGTACCCTTAAGCATATACTCATAACGCATGGCCATTGGGATCACACATTTGAAATGGAGAATATTCGTAAGCTAGGAGTGCCTTCTTACGCACATACAGGAGATCAATCGCTCATCGAAAATCCGGCAATCATGTCCGCAGTGGCGATGCGGGATTTAGGTGTAGCACCTTCTAAAATTGATCACACGCTTACCGATGGAGATGAAATTTACCTCCTTAACCAAACGATAAGGATCCTCCACGTCCCCGGCCACTCACGCGGTAATATTGCGTTCTATTTTCCGAAACTAAACTGCGTTTTTCCTGGCGATGCCTTGTTCGCAGGCTCTATAGGCCGATTCGACCTCCCAGGCGGCAGCAAGGAGCAATTATTTCAGTCGATTAAGGAAAAACTTTATACACTTCCCGATGAAACAATCGTTTACCCTGGCCATGGCCCAAAAACCACAATCGGCCATGAAAAAAAATTTAATAACTTTGTGCGTGGCTAAGCCCGAGAACATAAGAAGCATATGAATGTTGCTAGGACTACAATAGAAAAAAAACTGAAGCTCTTTATCGCCTCTAATAATTTGGATAAAGTTAAAGAAATTCAGCAACTCTTAAATGAACATGGCCTGGAAATTGATGTCATGCCCGCGCAATCGCTTCCGGGTGGCATGCCTGAAGTTGAGGAAAACGGGGCTACATACGCAGACAATGCGCGCCTGAAAGCCCTTGCGCTCTTAGATAAAGTACCTGAAAATTGTTATATTCTAGGGGATGATTCCGGTATCGAAGTCGCCGCGCTCAATGGTGCCCCCGGATTGTTTTCAGCAAGATACGCAGGCCCTAAGGCTACCTACAAAGATAATTACAATAAAATGCTTCAGGAAACTAAGCATGTTCCGGAAGGCCATCGTGGTGCTCAATTTCTTTGTGTACTTGTTTTACTAACCCCCAGTAGGCAGGAAGAAATTTTTGTCGGGGTGTGTAAAGGTAAGCTGCATACGGAGCCTTCTGGCACAGAGGGTTTTGGCTACGATCCTATTTTCATTCCTGATGGTTATGACCAAACATTTGCACAATTAGGGCAAACGTTAAAAAACCAAATCTGCCATCGCAAAAAGGCCATCCAAAAGCTCGCTCAGTATTTCGAATAGCAGCTAAAGTGCTTTTAGCGCTTCGTAAACACTATCAATAATGAAATTTGGTGTAGAAGCTCCTGCTGTTACGCCAATCTTATTATATTTTCTCAAGGCTGCACAATCAAGATCTGCAGTAGTTTCTATATGGAAAGCCGGCCGACCGTAGCGCTCCACTAACGACACGAGTTTCACTGTATTGGCGGAATGTTTTCCCCCGATCACGACAACTGCTTCAATCCCCTGCTCAACAAGCTTTAAAACATCAGTCTGCCTCTCTTTGGTTGCGCCACAAATTGTGTCTAGCACCACAACAGAGGGGAAACGCTCCTTTAAATAAGCCGCTAATGCATTATAATCATCCACAAACATTGTTGTTTGAGAGACCATGCAAATTTGATCGCCCAAATCGGGCAACTGATCAACATCCTCTTTGGTCTGTACAGCGTAGCCCCTGCCAGCAGTATAGCCTAGCAAGCCGATTACTTCCGGGTGATCTGGGTTGCCGAATATCACTGCGGAAAAGCCTTTCTTAGCGTGTAATTTCAATTTGCCCGCAATGATCCCGACATCCGGGCAGGTAGCATCTTTAAACTTTAAGCCGAGTGACTTTAGGTACTCACGCCGCTCTGGTGCTATTCCGTGGGCTCGTACTAACATCACGGCTGAGGCATCATTTGTATCAAGTTCGACTTCGGATTTGCTTTGGTAATCGCCTACTTCCTTAATGTTGGAGGCAGTTAGCTTGGCCATCATTTGCTTGTTGTGGATCAAGGGTCCATCAGTATAGACGCGTCTCTGGCCGGACTCACTCAGCTCTTCAGCCAT
>Ga0210044_10000454_pt1 | contig 62017 bp, 48 predicted proteins | sample CryGey13umfilter_2_FD_183959 | JGI IMG/M metagenome (GOLD analysis project Ga0210044, IMG submission 183959) | Groundwater microbial communities from aquifer in Utah, USA - Crystal Geyser 4/9/14 3 um filter (SPAdes) (version 2) | ecosystem: Environmental > Aquatic > Deep subsurface >...
TAATCTGTCAAGTAAGCCCTGCATTTCAATTTGCATACCGTCTATAGTTCCGTTCTGATCTAAGTCTGCATTACCGTTTACATAAAATTTCTTGTCTGAGAATTTAGTACCGAAACTTGCGTGACATCCTGTTTGTGCACAAGCTGTAACATTATCAACTCCTGTTTTTGGATCTTTCATGTTCAAAGTATGCGAACCTATTAATTTTATAGTTCCATCCGGATTTGTACCTGTATCTATCATATGACAATCAACACAGGCATTTGTTGTTGCACCTTTATGTGCAGATGATGGAAAATTTATTCCAAAAGTAACTGTATTAGTTCCAAATAGCATATCGCCCTGTGTACTGTGATGAGGTCCGTAATTTGTACTAAGATTATTTAAATAATCATCTGTGTATGATACAGCATCACGCCTACTTTTATGACAATTTATACAAAGTGCACCTGTGCCTGCATTTTGAGGTTGATATCCATTTTGAAAAGTAACACTAATGGTTCTTATCTGGTGTTCATTTGTTGCGTTGTGTGGATCGTGACAAGTTGCACATGCAATTTTTAAATTTTCCGGCAATGATTGTGTCAGGCCAACTTTACCACCTTTTACATATTCTATAAATCCTTGACCATTATGGCATAAACCGCAAGCAGTATTAGTAAACTGATGCGTTCCTATAGCATGAATTGAGTTATCGTATTGCTCACCAAAGAAATGATGTATCCCGGAATCGTGACAATAAGAACATAAATCAGGTGATATTGTTTTTACCATCTTCATATCTGTTATTGTAGAATAATGTGCACTTCCGGGTCCGTGACAACTTTCGCATTGTACATTAGCTAATGCCATTGCTTGAGGATATACAACTTTTAATGAATCATACATTCCGGCCTGTAATAGGCTTGGAAATACAAATGAAAAATCGTCAAATCCATCATTTAATGCATTTGAGTCATAACCTGTTGAGTGGCATCTTACGCAAGAATTATTAAAGTTTGAGCTTAGTGTACCATCCAAACCACGCTTTAATGTTGTGGAATGTTTTGTCCCTTCCCACCTAGTAACAGTGGGATCATTTTTATCTACTAATCCATCATGACAAATTCTGCAAGAAACAACCCCACCGTCAATTCCAAAATTTAATGCTGAGTTAATAGTAATTGTGTCGGCTAAGCTTCCATCAGTAACAGCTATTTTATAAGTACCAACTTTATCAGGAATAAAGGTTATAACTTGTTTAGATGTATCAAGGTTTTTTGTAGTACCGAATGTAGCTGTTGAACCACTTGGCTTTGTAAGAATCGACCAGGCAGGAAATGTTAATTTTGCACCTGCCATTTCTACTCTTAAGAAAACCTTTGTTTGATTGCCTACATTTTGCAATCCATTATATCTTCTGTCAAAATATTTAGGAACCGACAATGTATCTCTAGCTACATCTCTTTCTGATAAACCATGTGTTTTAATTTTTAGTGTCTGTGATAAACTAATTGATGTAAAAACTAAGAAAGGTAGAAAAATGTAAATAAACAATTTTTTCATATCAATATTGCCTTTTATTTTATAATTAATAGCTAAATTAATATATTATTGATTTAAAAATAATTATAATAATTTTTTTATGAAATCAATAGTTGTAATATTTGTATCATAAACAAGCCTTGTGCCAATCTCTTCATAATTTTTAGTATCGAATTATATGAAATATTAAGCAATATAAATGTTTTTTAGTTGTAAAATTTACATATTAAAAACTAATTCTCATATTCGGGATATATTATATATTAATCCCAGATTTTCCATTGAAAAATCTGCCCTCTGGGCCGACAATTTGTAAGTAAATAAAGATCATATACTTAGTTATATAAAAATCTCGGAATTCGTTATTTGAGTAATATGTTTTTCTTACAAATTGCCAGGGGTTAACCCCGCTATATAAAATGTTTTATAAAAACATTTTATATAGCGGCCTTCGGCAAAAAATTCATTTCCAATGAATTCTTTGGGTTAATTAAAAAGGGCGGTAATAAATCGCCCTTTTTTTTTCCCATTTTTAATATTTCTGACAAATTACTTTAATAGAATCATTTTGTTTACTTTAACAAATTTTTCTGTTTGTAATTTATAGAAGTATATTCCGGATGCATTTCCCTTTGCATCCCAGTTAAATGTATAAGTACCTGCATTCATAACTTGATTTACAAGTTGAGTTACTTCTCTTCCCAATATATCATAAACTAATAATTTAACATTAGTTTGTTCAGGTATTGAGAATTTAATCCTGGTTGATGGATTAAATGGATTTGGATAATTTTGTGAAAGTACATATGAGTCGGGCAATGAATTATCAATTAACTCTATTCCAGTAGTACCGTCTAGTTGCATTATTGAAGCAGCCAGTACAGAATAAGTCCATGCTGGGTTATGAATACCAAGGCTGCGGTCTTCAGTTACCATGTCCCAATTATAAAAGGCTTGAGCAACTACTTTAGTAAGTGTTGAAGTATTTATAGGATTAACTGTTGCTGAACCAACCGGTGGTAATAAAAGAGCTAATCTATGTAATAATCCTTCAATTTCTTTTTGAAGACCTTCTACTGTTCCATTTTGATCTAAATCTGCACTGCCATTTACATAGAATTTCTTATCTGAGAATTTAGTACCGAAACTTGCGTGACATCCTGTTTGTGCACAAGCTGTAACATTATCAGTTCCGTCTTGATGTTTCATACTAAATGTATGACCGCCAACTAAATCAGTGCTACTACCATTAGGAGACATATGGCAATCAACACAAGCATTTGCTGTAGCTGAAGCATGTGGTGAAGAAGAAAGTGTGAGACCGAATGTTACAGCATTACTTCCTAAAAGCATATCAGCTTGTGGTCCGTGATGTGGTCCGAAATGAGTACTTAGATTGTTTAAATAATCATCTGTATAAGCTACTGCATTTCGACGACTTTTATGGCAATTCATACAAAGGCGACCCGTACCTCCTACTGTTGATGTATATCCATTTTCTAATGATACACTTACAGTTCTTAATTGGTGTTCATTTATTACATCGTGAGGATCGTGACAAACTGCACAAGATATTTCAGCTACTGGTGGTGCAGTTGTTAAAGCTTGTTTTCCGCCTTTTATCCAAGAAATAAATCCTGAACCACTATGACATGGAGCACATGAAGTACTTGAACCTCTTGCTAGTGTAGTTGGATTTGCATGAACTGATTTATTAAATTGTTCCGGGAAGAAATGGTGAGTACCGGAATCATGACACCATGCACATACAGCAGAAGATAATGTTTTTACCATCTTAGCATCACTAATAGCACCATAATGATCTCCACCTGGACCGTGACAGCTTTCACACTGAATATTGGATAATTTAAATGCTTCAGGATAAGCAGCTTTCATTGAATCATACATACCTGCTTGTAATACTCCAGGGAATACAAATGTTCTATCGTCAAATCCATCGTTTGCAGCATTAGGATCAAAACCGGTTGTATGACAAGAGATACAACTAGCACTATAGTGATTACTTAAAGTTCCATTCAAACCGCGTTCAAGCATAGTAGCATGTCCGGTTTTTTGCCAATTAGACCAAACCGGAACATCAACAGGACGAAAAGCACCATTATGACATACATTACAAGCACCTGTTGCAATTCCAACATAGAGAGATGCATTTATTGTAATTGTATCAGCCAAAGTTCCGTCCGTAATTACAACTTTATAAGTACCAACTTTATCAGGTATAAATGTTACAACTTGATTTGATGTATCAATATCTCTTGTTGTACCAAATACTACTGCTGAGCCAGATGGTTTGGATGCAAATGTCCAAACAGGTGTAGTTAATTTTGCACCTGACATAGTTGCCAACAAATAGACTTTTGTTTCTTTACCAACATTTTGTAAACCATTATATGGCCTATCAAAGAATTTTGGTGTTATAACAGTATCTCTAGCTGCATCTCTATCTGAAAATCCATAGGTATTTACAGTAAGTGTTTGTGCATAGTCTACAGTCATACACATAATGAGAGGCAGTAAAAAGTAAATAAACATTTTTTTCATTATATTTTTCCTCCAATGTTTTATGAAGTTAAATGTTTCTTAGTTATTGTTTTATTTATTGCATCTAGCAATTCATAAAAATTTTCTTCTGTTACTGGTTTAATACAGTAATAATAAATTCCTAATGGTGTAATTTTTTTCCCCAACTCAAAACTTGTATTAGAAGTGATAAAAAGTATGATCTCTTCTTTGTCAAATTTTCTAATTGTTTCAATTATCTTTTCAGTATGAGGTTTTAATAAATCATCATCAATAATTAATACCGATGGTTTTATTGAATAGAATTCAACAAGTACATCAAATGGTGCAGTAATTTTTGATATAAAATTTTTAGTAATGTTTTGGCCGTTGTTATAGTTATTAAACATAGTCTGCAATGAATTATCATTTGAAATTAATAGCACTTTCATTTTATTTTTATATACAATCAATGTGCCATTAACAATATCTTGATTATCAACTATATTGATTTGTTTTTAGACCATACAAACATATTTTTCATCTGATTTTTTCTTTGGGTTATTTGCTGGTGTGGCTTAAAAGTCACGGTGAGTAATATTAATGACTAATATTAATTTAATAAGTTATTAATCTAAATAATTTATAGTTTTACAATACAGAAAATTAATTTTATGGGATAAAATGTTTCGTTCTGTAAAGAGTAAATTTATACTTTTTTCGGTTATATTAATTCTACTTACTACTATCATTCCAATGTATTTCCTTGTAATCCAATTAAGATCTAACTTTAAAGAAAGGTCTAACTTAATGTTGAGTACAACAATTGATGTGGTTAGAACTAGTTTAAAATTAGCAATGACCTCTGGCAATCAAACCGATTTGGAAAATATAATACAAGAGATTTCCAAAAAAGAAGGCATATACAAAATTAGAATTTTCAATAAGACCGGTAACATAAAATTTTCTTCAGTCATCAAAGAAATAAATAAGAATATTGTTGATTTAGGTAAGGAACACTCAAATTTAAATATCAGCGAGATTGATAGCGCTCAGCAAGTTATATCCGGAAATATTTACTCAAGTATTGAACCATTAGGCAATGAAAAAATTTGTCAAAGTTGTCATAAAGAAACAGGTCCGATAGCATATTTAAATATCAATACCGGGCTTACAAAATCAGAAAATAATTTTTTCACAGGCAGCACTCATATGATCTTTTTGGCTTGGGGATTTATAATAATTTTAATAATTGGGTTATATATTATTTTTGATAAAAATATTTATAAACCAATTCAGAAAATAAATCTGGCTATTAAATATGTTGAAGAAGGTAAATTAGATACAAAATTAGATTACAATATCGAAAATGAAATAACTTCTGTATATAAACATTTTAATGAAATGACGGAAAAGCTTGAAGAATCTAGTGAAAAAATAGAACAACTTCATTACGAAGAACTTCAAAGGGTAAACAGATTAAAAACTATTGGTGAGTTGACATCACAAACTGCACATGAAATTAATAACCACATTGCAATAATAATGTCTCGGACAGAATTTTTAGAAATTGAATCAGAAAAAAATAATCAGTTATCAATGTATAAAGATGACTTAAAAGCACTGTTAAGTCAGATAAATAACATATCAACCATCACAAAAAATATTTTAAAATACAGTAAAAAAAATGCTAAAGACATAAAGGAAATAAATATAATAAAGACTGCAGAAGAAATAATCCAATTAATGAAACCCACACTTAAAAAGAAAAACATTGAACTGATAAATAAAAGTATAGGTGAAAAGCATCTAATTAAAGCAGATGAGATACAAATAAAACAAATTTTAACAAACCTGATTAATAATTCAAAAGATGCAATTAACGAAAATGGAATAATTGAAATTTCTATTGTTGAGACCAATAAAGGGCAGATTGCTTTGTCTGTTAAAGACAATGGACATGGAATAAAACAAGAACTTAAAGGAGCAATATTTTCACCTTTTTTTACAACAAAAGATATAGAAAATAGAACAGGATTAGGATTATATATTATTAAAAAAATATGCGAGACACATAACGCAGAAATAAAATTGATAAGTCAGGCAAATGAAGGGGCTACATTCATAATAACTTTTAATAAGGCGTAAAATGAAAAAAGAAATATTATTTATAGATGATGAAATAGAAATGCTTGAGAGCTATAAGAAGCTATTTGTGGCCAATGATAATTATAGAATAAAATTTGTAGAAAATTCTATTAAAGCAAAATCGCTAATTGAAGAAAATAATTATGACCTAATAATTACTGATTTGAAAATGGAGGAAGTTGACGGAATGGAAATTCTAAGAACTTCAAAACAAAAGAATAAAGAACAACCAGTTATTATCATTTCCGGATATGCTACTGTTGAGGCAAGTGTTGAAGCAATGAAGGAAGGAGCTTTTGATTTTTTAGAAAAACCATTTTCATCAAAAAAATTATTTAAATGTATTGAAAGAGGATTGAATTGTAAAACAAATTATAATTTTCCCAATAAGAGCAAAGAAATTATTGGCGATAATTTTGAAGGAATATTATATAAAAGTGAAGCTATTTCAAACATTATTGAATTAATTAAGAAAATTGCACCTAGCAATATGAATGTCTTAATTACTGGAGAAAGCGGAACAGGAAAAGAACTAGTAGCTAGAGCAATACACAGACATAGTAATTATAATGAAAATAATTTCATCCCAGTTAATTGTGGAGCTCTTCCAGAAAATTTATTTGAAAGTGAATTATTTGGTCACGAAAAAGGTGCATTTACCGGAGCCGTAAAAACTAAACACGGGCTTTTAGAATTTGCAAATAACGGTACTTTTTTTCTGGATGAAGTTGCTGAGCTTACTCAATCATTACAAGTTAAATTACTTAGAATGATTGAAGATAAAAAAATTAGAAGAGTTGGTGGTGAAAAAGAAATTCAAGTTGATGTAAGAATAATTTCCGCGACAAATAAAAATTTAGAAAAAGCTGTCACTGAAAATTTATTTAGAGAAGATCTTTTTTATAGACTTAGCACAATTCAAATTATTGTTCCACCTTTAAGAGAAAGGAAAGTAGATATTTTAATCTTGGCAAATAATATTATGGATAATTTTTGTAAAAAAGATGATGCCCCATCAAGGAGGTTTTCACCTGAAGCAGAAGAAATTCTGTTAGAATATCCTTGGCCTGGAAATGTAAGGGAGCTACAGAATGTTTTGGGTAGAACATATTATCTTTGTTCAAAAGAATTAATTGAAAGCAAAGACCTTCCTCTTCCCTTACTAAAAAATAATAGAGGAATTTATGACGATTATTTAGAATTAAAATATAAAGTAGCTAAAAATAAAGTAATTGAAGTATTTGAAGAAAAATATCTACTTTATAATTTAAAAAATAATGATGGGAACATTACTAAAACTGCAAAAAAATGTGGAATGGACAGAAAAACAATTCACAGAATATTAAAATTATTTAATATTATTTATAAAAATAATGAATAATTGTATATTTATATTTCATTTTAACAGAATAAATTACAGACTATTAAAGGGCAAAAATGCCCTTTGTTTTTATAATGAACAAAACAGTAGCTTTACATACTTTGGGTTGTAAATTAAATTTTTCCGAAACATCCACAATTGGTAAACAGTTTTTAGACCACAATTTTAAAATAGTAGATTTCCAAAATAGAGCAGATGTTTATTTGATAAATACATGCACTGTTACTGAAAATGCTGACCGCGAATGCAGACAAATAGTTAGAAGAGCCTTAAGGAACAATCCCGATGCTCACATAATTGTAACAGGTTGTTATGCGCAATTAAATCCGCAGGAAATTTCCGGAATAGATGGTGTTGATACTATTTTGGGAAATAATGAAAAATTTAAATTATTTTCTTTAATAAATAATTTTAAGAAAAGAGAACTTTCCTGTACATTCGTTTCCCCAACTAATCAATTAAATGAATTTGGTGCGGCATATTCAACAGATGCAGATTCAAGAACTCGAGCATATTTAAAAATACAGGACGGCTGTGATTATAAATGTACTTTTTGCACAATTCCCCTAGCAAGAGGAAAAAGCAGAAGTATGGAACCAAATTTAGTTTTAGAGGAATTCAAATCACTTATAGATTCAGGTTATAAAGAAATTATTCTTACTGGTGTAAATGTTGGTGATTATGGAAAATACGATGGTAATGATTTTTTTTCATTACTTAAACAAATGATAAATATTGATGGTAACTTTAGAATTAGGATTAGTTCAATTGAACCCAATTTACTCACCGATGAAATTATAAATTTAACAGCTGAAAATGATAAAATGTGTAAACATTTTCATATACCATTGCAAAGCGGAAGTAATGAAGTACTTAAATTAATGCAACGCAGATATACGACAGAATTTTATTCATCTTTAATTGATAAATTAAAATATAGAATACCTGATATTGGAATTGGTGTAGATGTAATAGTTGGGACTCCTGGAGAAACCGAAGAACATTTTAATAAGACACATAAATTTTTAACTGAATTACCTGTTTCATATTTACATGTTTTCACATATTCTGAAAGACCAAATACAAAAGCTGTTGATATGGCAGGTAAAGTTGATATAGCTGAAAGAAAGAGGCGAAATAAAGTATTAAGAATATTAAGCGAAAGAAAGAAGCAAATATTTTATAAGGAAATGATCGGTAAATATCTGGAAGTATTATTTGAATCAGAATCTACCGACAATACCATAAAAGGATTTTCATCTAATTATGTTAGAGTAGAAAATGAATACAAAAAAGATCTTGCAAACACTTTCTGTAAAATAAAGGTTAAGGAAACAGAATATGAAGTTTGCCTGGGAGAAATTATTAGTAATAAAAAAGCTGTTGATTTAACATTGGTTTAATATTTATATTAAAAGTAATGAAAAAAATTATTTTGCTTATATTTTTAGCAGTCAGTTTTCTTTATCCCCAAAGTTATAATCTTTTGCAATTAGAACAACAAATAAAAGGTAACTCCCAAGAGTTAATAAATACTAATCCAGCTCAGCAAACTCTAACTTTCCACAAAAAAAGCACAGGACTTGCAGTACTTTATTCTTTATTGCTTCCAGGAATGGGTGAACTGTATGCCGATTCATATTCTAGTGGTAAATTTTTTACAATTGCTGACGGGGTACTTTGGGGTGTTTATATCGGCGTTAACACAAGTGCAAACTTCAAAAAAGATAAATATCAAACCTTTGCTGTAACAAATGGAGGTGTTGATAATTCAGGGAAAACAGATACTTATTTTTCAACTATTGGTAATTATATTAATATTGATGATTATAATAATCAGAAAGCACTTGAAAGAGATTTCAATGCATTGCTTGATAAGAATAAATATTATTGGAATTGGCAGAATAATGAAACAAGAAAACAGTACAGAGATATGTGGTCTTCGAGTGAAAGTTCATTTAATGATCTAAAATTTGTTGCAGGAGCTTTAATTATTAATAGAATTGCTAGTGTTATTAATGCTGTTAGATTAGTTTCTGCTTACAATAAAAGACAGGATAAAGAACTTTCTTGGAATGTTTCAGTTGGTGTTAATAGAAGTATTACATTACCTACAAGTCTTACACTTAACTTTCAAACAAATTTTTAGAGATACTTCTTTTATAGTTTAATTCTGAATTTATTGAATCCTTTTGATTCATATTTTTTACCATCTTTATCAATTATCAAACACTCGGTGTCTTTCAACTCTTCAATCAATTCTAAACTTTTCTTTACACCAAGTACAAAACAAGCTGTAGAAAGAGCATCTGCAATTAGACCACTTTTATTTATTATTGATACACTTTTACAAAGGTTAGCAGAGTAACCGGTTTTAGGATTTATTATATGATTGTATCTTTTCCCATTTTCAATAAAATAATTTTCATAATCGCCTGAAGTTGCAATTCCATATTCGTTTAAATTTATATTTTCTATAAATAAGTCAGGCATTCGCGGGTGCTTAATTCCAACATTCCAATTATTTCCAATTCCTTTCACTTCCCCACCAATATTTACTAAAGCAATTTTAACTCCTGTTGATTCAATTATTTCTATAGCTTTATCAACAGCATACCCTTTTGCTATAGAACTGAAGTCAAGTTTTATATTAATATTTCTTTGCAAACCATTATTAAGTAATTTAACTTTACTCCAACCTGCATTTTTCTTTGCTTGTCTAATTATATTTTTTGCTGGTAATGTTGGCGAACCGGACTCAAAACCCCATACAGATGTTAATGTACCTAATGATGGGTCAAAAGCGCCTTTTGTTATTTTCCAAATAGAATCACAGATCAAAATAAAATCATAAATCTCATTATCTAAAATTATTATTTCATCTTTAGAATGATTTATATTCCAAACCCTACTCTTGCTATTGAATGTTGAAAATATTTCATCAATTCTATTTATCTCACTTAATGCTTCATTTATTGCTCTTTTGGTTAGTTCATCATCATCACTTAAGATTTTTATTTCAACAATTGTACCCATTGCTATTTGAGTACGACTTATAATTTTTGAAGAATCTTGAAAAAATATTATAGACAAATATAGTCCACATATAAACAATATTATAAAAACAAATAAAAGAATTATTTTATTTTTAACTTTTGACATCAAACTGTTTTTATTAAAATCTTATTCGGTACGCAGGCAATTGTATTGTTTAAAGCAGACATTTTTTGGCAGAGTTTATGCCTGCAAGGTGAATCCTTAATTTTAATTTTGCCCCCTGATAATTCAACCTCTGTATTTCCAATTTCACCGGGGCAAATAATATTTGAATAATTTTTTGCAAGTGATATTTTATCAATTATTCCTTTCTCATTTTCTATTATTATGTGTTTTTCATTTTGGAAAATAAAATCAGATAAATAATTCTGTTCTTTCATTTCTATGCTAAGAAGACAATCTGCACTTTTCCATTTTATTTGATTTCTAAAATTAAATATAGAAATTGAAAAATCTTTTTCAGGATTAAGTACCAATTTTTTGCTATTGCTTAGGAATATATCGGATGAAATTTTATCAGTTAATTTAGTGAGTTTAATTTCTATTATTTTATTTGTAAATAAGTAATTAGTAGTTACTATAAATTTTTTGTTTACAATTTTATCTAGAAGATTATTATTAAGAAAATTATTAAAATTATTATCCTGAATATTAGTCCTAAATAAATTAAGATAATTAATGATTATTTTTTCTTTAGATGGTAAAAATGCATAGGCTGAAAATCTATTCCCAATTTTTCTTTCTCTTAAAAGAATATTTCCAACACCAATTCCACTTCCCAATGCAGTAACGCCTACAATTCCGGTTTTTATAAAATCCCTTCTTTTCATAAATTTATTTTTTTAAAATTCAGTTCATATAATATTATACAGATCATAGAAAACAAGCATAAATATAAAAGAATTGAAGATATTGCTGCTAAATAGACAAAATCAACGGAAAAATATCTCATCCCCCAAATTGAACCAAAAGTTAAAATAGTAGATACCAATGGTTCAATCATTAAGAATAATTTCCAACTTCCGGATAAAATGGAATTAAAATAAAAAATAATACCAATTGCAAAAATGATCAGAGAAAATCCAATTATATGATTATGGGTAGTAATTAACATTTCAGAAATAGGTTTTGGATAAGAATCCGGAACATCAAACATTTCATCGTTAGGATTTATTTGTGTCCCATTAAATCTTTCTATTGCTTTATTGGGGGAATATTTTGTTGTTTGGCTTAGATAAGTTAGTCCCATAATAATACCAATTGACAATACAATTACAAATACTGTAATAAATTTTTTTAATGTTTTATCAAGCTGAAATAATTTTATATTCATATTTTGTTTTTAATTTTTTCAAAAAGTAATATTAATTTTTGTATCCCTTTAGTTACAGACCTAACAGAAATTGTTGCACCGCTAATGCTGTAAATATCTTCCCCTACTTTAAATTTTGAATTAGGATTCTTCCCTTTGAATTGATCATTCCATCTTCTAATTTTTATACCGCCGCCATAGGGTTCTCTGTATTTTACAATATCTGTTGAAATAATTTCACCCTTTATATCAAATAAAACTAAAAAAGTGATTGGCATTGATTTGCCGTAAACATTATCCAAAATTCCTGTACTAATTAATGAATCTGATCTAGTTATTTTAAATATATAGACAACTTCTGAATAAAAATGTTGTTGAGTTTTTTTCTCAATTTCATTTTTAATTTTTAAAGGAATATCATATTTAATAGATTCAATATTTAAATTATCACCAAATTGTGATTTTATTATTTCAATTGTCTGTCTTTTGATCGACTGAGGATAAATGATTGTCACAGCTAAAAAAAATGAAATTATGAATATAATTTTATTAAATATCATAATTAAAACATGTAGCCTACACCAAGATTGAATAATTTAGTTTTTAAACTTTCTAATTCTCTTTCTCTTTGGCTATAATCAACTTTTACTACTATTGAAGGAATTGGTTTCACAGAAACACCTATCATCCATTTTGAAAAATGATTTTGAGTTTCGATTATACCACCAGAGATTGTATTTGCTGCAGTATTGTAATCAGTATATCTGAAGAATGGAATTATATCAGATTCAGATTTTAAAACTTCTTTTAAATTATAACCCAAATCAAAATAGTATCCTCTTGAGTTTTCAATATTCCCACTGTTATAACTTATATTACCAAATTCAAAAACTGCTATTAAATTGTTCGCATCGTATTTACCATGAAATTCAGTAAGAGTAATTTTATTTTCTGTTGTGTTACCTTTTGCTTCATTGTAAGTAAAAGATCCACCAAACATTAATCCTGGCAAACCTAAATAATCAATGTTTGCACTGTATAAAAATTTACTTGCATCAGATTTAAAACCATTTTGCCTTCCTCCTCTAATTCCTTTATTAGCTGAAAATTTATCACTATTCAATCCTTCCATAACAGATAACTTAAATGTAAAATCATTAAAATTACCATACATAGCTGCACCATTGCCAAACCAAGTTGTTGGAATTATATATTTTGAATATTCCGGTCTTTCTACTCCAAAGAACAATGGAGGTTCGTGGTATGGATTTATCAGTCCTATAGATGGTACAATTACACCGGCTTGAAAGCCGATATTTTCACTTGGTTGAAAATTTAAGAAAGCTTGTTCAATTTCTAATTCCCCTTGTCCGCTTTTTATAAAATTGTGTTCAATTTCTACTTCTGATTTGAAAGACCATTTTTCAGACCAGCTATGGCTGACAAATAATACGAATCTATGAAAATCTAATGTTTTAGAAGTTGAACCTACTTCAGGATTTTCATTATTATAATGTAATTCACCATAACCGCCAATAGTAGTTTTGGGTGTAAAAAAGTCATCTTGTGCTAAAATGTCATTTGTAAGTAAAATTATAATAATTAAAGTGGCTGAAAAGAAAAAAAACTTTCTCATTATGAACTCCTTTTATTTAATGATTAATAATATTATTATTATTAAGATTAAATCTAAATAAAGATAATCAAGCAAGCAAATTATTCAACACTTTTTTTTAGAATTATTAATTTGAAAAGAATTGGAATGGATATAATTAAGATAATTATAAACCCAGATTTTCCATTGGAAAATCTGCCCTCCGGACCAACAATTTGTAAGTAAATAAAGATCATATACTTAGTTATATAAAAATCTCGGAATTCGTTATTTGAGTAATATGTTTTTCTTACAAATTGCCAGGGGTTAACCCCGCTATATAAAATGTTTTATAAAAATATTTTATATAGCGGCCTTCGGCAAAAAATTCATTTCCAATGAATTTTTTGGGATAAATAATAACTAATCAATTCTTTCTATCTTCCGCTAAAGAATTGATCTCTTTTTGTTAATTTCAGATCCGAAAGTTGAGGAGCTTTAACTCTTATTTCAAGTCTGTAACCTCTGTAAGTACCTATTGGATTCCAGAGAAAATTCATAATCCAGGCGTGTAAGTCTCTTGAAATTCTAATTTGTGGTGCAACAAGTTCATTTCTTTCAAGGTCGTAACTTCCCGTAAAAGATAAATTCCAATTCTTAGTTAAATTAAAATTTACATTCGCATTTAAATTAGCAAACACATTTGAAATAGATGGTGTTGGTTTAAAAACAGAGTAATTAAAATTTAATGAAATATCCCAAGGTATAGTAAAATCTGCATCTCTTTCTTCATATAAACCTCGTGACATTATATTACTTTCCTGTATTAATGAAAGTTCATCTTTTTGTTCAGTAGAATCTTTTTTGTTATTATCAATATTTTTTGATCCTACTAGATGTGTTGAAACAGAGAAATTAAAACTTGTCATTCTGAAAAGCCCTTTCCCTTCACTTACCAAAAATCTATTTACAAAACCAACATTGTCTACATAATCGTAAAAAGTAAAACTGGAAGAACCAGAAAAACTGAATAAATTTCCCACTTGAGTTCTATAACTGACAAATAAATTTGAAAGTTTTAAACTATCAGCAGCAAAATTATAACTTAAACCAGCTGTTAAATTCAGCAGTTGTATTTTCTTTTCTTGTGATGTTGTGTCAGTTGGATCAACTTCTGTTTTCATTTCAAAAATATTTGAAACACTAAAAGAAATATTTTGTGATTCCCCGGCAGGTGCACCGCCATAAATTTCTCTTTCATATTTATTATATTTTATTGATTGCCCTTTTGAATTGACATAAGAACCATAATATCCCCAACTTGGAGTTGAAAAATCCGGTTGAAAATTATATGAAATACTGGGATTTACTGTGTGCCTTATTGCTGCAATACCAAGTATATGTGGACGAACCATTCCATAAAATTTAGTTGATGCTGAAACACCCATGCTGAAAGTTCTTACAAAATTAATTTCTTTTATATCGTTTGTAGATATTGAATCAGCACCATTTATATCTAGTCCCTCAAATTTCCTTTCTATTCTTTGGTTATACCATCTTTCCTGATAATTAAAATTTGGCGAAATACTAAAGTGCCCTATCTTCGGGGATAATCCGGTAGATATAGCATGTAAAAAACCTCCTCTTGAAGTTAAATCTCCGGCAGTTTTATTTCTGTTGACCTGAAATTGTCCGTTATAATTATAACCAAATAGCTCATACCATTTTTGATTTGTATAATCATTGCTCTGTTTAAAAGGATAACTTTGAGCTTTACTGAAATTGATACTTGGCAAAACTTCATTTATGTCATTAGTTTGAATTACTTGTCTTCTGCTGTAATTTATTGCCAGACTGTTTCCGGATTCTTCCCATGTTTTAAATAATGTAGCATTTGAAACAATTTCATTCCTCAAAACTTGACTTAGATCAACACTGGTTAGATTTAAATAGTTAGAAGAAACAAAATCAATATTAACATCTAACCTTGTAGAAGGATTTATATTTTGGTGATGCTGCCATCTTATCTGCCAATCCTTTGATTCTGTTCTATCAAAATCAGTTAATTCTCCGGTTTTAAAAAATTTATAACCTACTTCTAAACTTCCGCTGTAATTATATCTTTTAACATATCTGAATCTGCTTGCCAGACTGAAACTTCCCCTTGTGTAATAGTCAGATGTAAAATTAATATCCATAAAATCATTTATTGCCCAAAAATAACCAAAGCGAGAAAGATACTGTCCGAATCGTGCATCACTGCCAAAAGCAGGTGGAAGAATACCTGATCGTCTTCCGGATTGAATTGGAAAAACTGCAAATGGTAAGGGAACTGGAAAAGGTACACCACCAAAATACAACCATACCCATCTAGCAACAATTTGTTCATTCTGTACCATTTTCATTTTAGGAGAATAAAAATAATAATGTGGTGGGTTATGATCACAAGTAGTATAAATACCATCTGCAATAAAATATGTGTTATTATTAACTTTATTTATTTTTTCACCTGTATAATATGTATCACCATCCGAGGTTTTAGCAGCTGTTATAATTCCCCTTGTTGTTTTAAGGTTATAATCTATTTTACTTCCACTATAAGCATCGTCTCCCTCTATCAAGACAGGAAGCCCAATCATTTGGCTCTGCAAACTATCAGATTTTATTCCTCTGGCTTTTAATGTATTGGTATTAAAATCTACATTAATCAATTCGCTTTTTAGATTAGTAGATTTGAACTTGATTTCACTTTTCCCATACAAATCCATTTTCTTTTCATCAACTTTAATAATTAATGAATCATTTGAACTTGCATATATTATTGTATCAGCAGTAGATGAGTTTGTTGAATTTGTGAACAATGTATCGCTATTAATTTTTTTTACTAAAAGTGAATCTGAAGTGGGATTTTTAAGATCATTAATATTTTGTGCAGGTAGATAATTACTAAAACACAAAATTAATAAGAATGTGAATAAAATTAATGTTTTGTGATATAATTTCATTAAGTAATTATTCAATTCAATTTTGAATTATAAAAGATTAAAGAAGCAGCTCCAATAACACCTGCATCATTTTTTAATTGAGCCTGTAAAACATTTATTCTATTTTTTAAAATTTTCAATACATTTTTTTTTATAGTCATTTTAATTGAATCAATAAGTGGCCTACCAAATGCTGAAACTCCACCTCCAATTATAAATGTATCCATTTCTAATAAATTAGCTACTGTTGAAAGAGCGCATCCAACATAATACCCAACTTTCTCAATAACATCATTTGCATACTTATCATCAGCTTCTGATGCTTGATTAATAATTATTGGTGTTAATAGATCAGTGTTATAATTAATCAACTCTAATATTTTAGAATCTTTATGATCCAATAGTTCTTTTTTTACAATATCAATTAAGTAATGGTTTCCTACATAAGCTTCAACACAACCATGAGCACCGCAATTACATTTTCTTCCATTGTGATCAATTGAAATATGTCCAATTTCTCCGGCAGCACCCGTAATTCCTTGAAAAATTTTATTGTTCAAAATTAAACCACCACCAACACCTGTCCCCAAAGTAATTAAAGCAAATGAACTATAATTTTTTCCCACACCATATAACATTTCACCAATTGCTGCAGCATTTGCATCGTTATCAATAAAAACTGAAACATTAAATTCTTCTTTTATAATTTTTACAATATTTACTACTTTCCAGCCTGGTACATTTGGTGGATTAGAAACAGTTCCGTCTTTTGAAGAAACAGATCCCGCTGCGCCAATACCTATTCCTTTAATTTTATATTTTTTTTTACCAAGTATACTTTTGATACCTTTTTTTAGTTGAGATATAACTTCATCCGGACCGTCTCTTCTATTCGTAGGAAGCATTGTTTTAAATACAATTTTTCCAGAAGAAGAGACAATTCCCAACTTAATGTTTGTCCCGCCTATATCAACCCCAAGAGCGTATTTTTCATTTTTCATAAAATTATTTTTTTGATTGAAAAATAATAAAATTAAAGCTCGATTAAAATTGGAATTACGAGATTATTTGTAAAATAAATAAGATGTGAAAATTTCAGTTGATTTTTTTTAGTATCAAAACTTAGTGTTGATATGAAATTAAATTTCACTGGTCATTATAAGAAATGGTTTATCGCTAAAACTTTTATAATTTGGTCTTAATCTATCTATGTTATAATATTTGTCAACATCAACTAATTTTTTAGAAGAAGTAACAATTTTTATATCTTCATTTCCATATTTACCGTTTTTAAGATTAACTAATTTACCGGTAATATTATTAAGTATAAGATCTAAGGCTAAATTGCCGTATGCCATAGGAACTATAGAATCAAGAGCATCCGGAACCCCGCTTCTTACTAAATATCCCAATCTTTGATTTATAACATTTACTCTTTTTCCGTTATTGAATTTTGGAGATAGCTCTTTTAATTCAGCAGAAATTAAATCACCAATTCCACCAAGTTTTTTGTGCCCAAACATATCAGTAGTTGAGTCCTCAAAAATCATTTCTCCCCCTTCAAACATTGCTCCCTCTGAAACTAAAACTACGGAATATTTGCTTGGATTTGTATCTCTGTCTTCGATTAATAATTCAGTTAATCTCTCAATATTAAATTTATACTCTGGAATAATACATCTGTTTGCAGCACCGGCCATTGTTGGTAGTAAAGCAGAAAATCCAGCATATCTTCCGAAAACTTCAATTACTAAAAATCTTTCGTGTGAACCTGCTGTAGTTCTTAAATTGTGTGTCATTTCAATTGTTCTGGTTACACAAGTACTAAAACCTATACAATAATCAGTTCCAGGAACATCATTATCCATAGTTTTTGGAATTGCAACTACTTTAACCCCTTTTTCATGTAGAAAAACACCATAACTTAAAGTATCATCACCACCAATTGGTATAAGATAATCTATCCCTAGAAAATCCAAATTTTTTAAAACTTCAGGAGTAAGATCATTTACATCATCTTTATATTTATCTCTTAAATGATGAGGAATATTTTTTGCCGGTACATGGCTGGCTCTTGTTCTTGAAGTATGTAAAAAAGTACCTCCTGTTCTCCCTGTTTTATTTACTAATTCTTCTGTGAGTTTAATAATGTTGTTACTGTTATCTGCATCTTTATCTCTGACAAGATCAACTAATCCACCCCAGCCTCTTTTTATACCTATTACTTCAAAACCTTCCTGTGAAGCTCTTATTGTTATAGATCTGATTGCCGGATTTAGACCAGGTACATCACCCCCGCCTGTTAAAATACCAATTTTTCCTTTCTTTGTTTTTATGTTGCTCATATTTAATAATTAATTTATTTAATGATTTTAATTAGTGTAATTCATACTTACAATTTTAATCTCTTCAGGATAATTAATTTTTCCTATTGATGTTTCAACTACAGGTTTTGCAAATAATTCAATTTTTGTTGGTGAATCTTTTTGACTTGCAAGTGAAAGTGCTAAATTAATTATTCCTTCATAACCTTTTTCCTTTATAAAATTTACTAGATCAACTTTAGCCACAACTTTTACATAAGATAAATTTCTATCTGAAGGAATATTAACAGGTGAAGATATGTTCCCTTGAATAGCTTCTTTACCGTCAATAAATAATCTCCATGGGAATGAACTCAATTTAAAATTTGATTTTGATAGGTTATTATTATTTGCGTTAGGGTTTTTTACTTCAACATTAAGTATAAATTCAAGAGGCATATCATTTCTGATAAATGAAGTAGATAATTTTAATACTTCCAGTGAAGAAAAATCTCTGATAGAATTTTTATTACTAATAGTAACGCTACTAATAGTAATGGATTCTAAATTCACAAGTTTAAATTGTAGCCGTGATAAATTTGTTAATTCTTTTAATACACCACAACCAACAAATGAAAATACAATGATAGAAATAATGATCGATTTTTTTATCATAGTTGTACAGCTTTTGACTCTTCTATTTTTCTTAAAATTAGATCTGCAATTCTTAATGCCCTGTGTCCATCTTCACCTGATACTAATGGTTTTGTATTATTATTAATTGAATTTATAAATAACTCTAATTCATATTTTAATGCATTAACTTCTTTAATTTGAGGTTGTTCATAAATTACCCTTTTCTTAGCTTCACCTATACCAATTTCACCATAGGAAATAGAATTTGAAGCCACTTTTTCATTACTAGTGATAAGTCTATATACTTCCGATGTACCTGTGACAAAATCTAAAGAGAGATAAGTATCTTTTTGAAAAATTCGCATTTTCCTCATTTTTTTCTGAGATATTCGGCTTGCAGTTACATTTGCAATAGCTCCATTTTCAAAAGATATTCTTGCATTTGCAATATCAATATTATCAGAAACTACTGCAACACCACTAGCTTCAACATTTTTTACTTTACTTTTTATTAAACTTAGAATAATATCTATATCATGAATCATAAGATCCAGAACAACTGCTACATCTGTTCCTCTTGGATTAAATTGTGCAAGTCTGTCTGTTTGAATGAACATCGGATTTGAAATATATTTTTCCAAAGCTAGTAAAGCAGGATTAAATCTTTCAATATGTCCCACCTGAAGATTTAGTTTTTTTTCATTGCTAATTTTTACTAATTCTTCAGCTTCTGATATTGTTGATGTGATTGGTTTTTCAACAAAAACATGTTTACCATTTAACAAACATTGTTTTACAAGGTTAAAATGTTCGCTGGTTATTGCAGCAACAGAAATAGCATTTGTTTTTTCTAAAAGATCTTCTATTTTATTAAAAGTTTTTACTCTAAATTCTTCTGCAATTTGTTTTGATACTTCGTTATTAATATCATATACTCCCACTAAATTACAGTTACTAATTTGAGAAAACATTTTTGTGTGCAGCTTACCTAAATGCCCTGTACCAATTACACCAATTTTAATTTTTTCCATATCATTTACTCTCTATTAAAGTGTATCCAATTATTCTATCATATCCGCCTAAATCAGGTTCATTGTAATATAAAAAAATATGATATTCGTTTATTGTATCCCAAGAATTTCCTTCTAATATTTGCCAATCATAACTAATTACTCCTTTACTGTTCCCAACAGTTGCAACATACTGATAATCATATATTCCTCGTTTTAAATTTAATCCATAAGTATATAGATCATTATCTTTATTCATTTTGTAAGCATTACTCAAGGTCCAATCATTAAATGAACCAACTAAGAAAATATCACCGTAATTTTTTTCAGGTGATCTAAATGAAAAATTTACTTCCAAATAATTCGCATAACTGTCATTAAAATGTTTGAGTATTTTTCCTCCATTTAAGTCTTTGTCTCCCTGTTGAAAAAATCTTGAATACTCAATACCATCGTATTGTGCAGATACATTTTTTGAACTAAATCTGTTAGTGTTCATAAAATTCAGTTGACGATATTCATTGTTCGGTTTAATATCTCTTGCCGTAAAAGTAAACTTCCTATTTGCATCCCAATAATATTGACGAACTAATGTATTAAAATCTCTATTAATAATTATTGGATAATTGATCTTATGATTTTCAATTATTCTAACTTCATTTATATATCCAGGGAATAATTCATTTGGAATTTCAAAATTAGTCGTAACATTAAATGTATTTTTTAGATCAGTAGGGAAAAGTTCTGTCCCTTCCAATTTATCTGTAATGATAAAACTATTTAACACAACCTCAGGATAGATAATGTAAAATTTACCGGAAGCATATACTTTGGAAGTGTCATTACTTTCAGTAATATAAAATCTCCAGTTACCTGAAAAAGGAAAATTCACAAAATCTTTTTTAGATGGGAACTCACCTTTGTAATGATAATTTGCTTCATTAACTGAGTTTGGTAAAATTGAATAATTAAAATTATAACCTCGGTCTTTTCCATCATTTGTAAGAAAATAATTTTTGTAAGGATTCCAATTTCTGTCACAGAATTTAAATACAACTATTAAATTTGGAGGATCATTTGCTTTTACATCAAATTCAATTTTTAATTTATCATTATATTCTTTACTAAAAATAATAACAGGCAATTGAATTTCTTGGTTGTTTTTATAAGTCTGCAGACTTTTAATTATTACATCTTGAGAAAATGATAAAGAAGGACAGATTAAAAAAATAAAGGCTAAAAAGAACAGTAAATGTTTCATTTTATTAAAAATTAAATATCTCCACACACTTAATAGAACTTAGAGGTATATATATTTTTACTTTTGTTCCTTCCCTTTCAGTTTCAAGTAAAATTCCGTCATCAAATGCTTTAACTAACTTGCCTGATTTGAAAACAATTTCATAAATAGGAGTTTCTGAATTAGGGTCAGAAGTAATTCCATAATTTTCGTGCATAGTTACATTTAAAGTTTGTCCAATATAGGCTTCCCAATTAAATTTCATTTTATACCATTTATTTTATTTATTAAGAAGAATAACTTTTCTGTACTTAATGATAACTGTTTTATATGATTTTGGCAAATTCAATAAACAGATAGATATAAAAATAAGGCTGTACAAAATAATTGTATAGCCTTAAAATAATAAATTAGCTTATTAAATTTTACAAATTTTTAATTTCAGAAGTTAATTTACCCATTGCATCTTTAGCATCGCCAAAAAACATTAATGAATTATCACCAAAGAACAATTCGTTATCAATACCTGCATAACCTGGATTCATTGATCTTTTATTAATAACTACTGTTTTAGCATAATCTACATTTAATATTGGCATACCGTAAATCGGACTGCTCTTATCGTGTCTTGCTGCAGGATTTACAACATCATTTGCACCGATAACAATAACAACATCAGTATTCGCAAAGTCATTATTGATATCTTCCAGTGCAAAAAGTTTTTCATAATCAACATTAGCTTCTGCAAGTAAAACATTCATGTGGCCCGGCATTCTACCTGCAACAGGATGAATTGCAAATCTTACATTTATTCCTTTTGCTTCAAGTGCCAACATTAATTCTCTAACAGCGTGTTGAGCTTGTGCTACTGCCATACCATAACCCGGAACTATTATAACACTGCTGGCAACTTCCAGTATCATTGCAAGTTCTTCTGCATCAACTGATTTTACATCGCCTTTTGGTCCTTGATCTGTGCTAGCTCCATCTGAAGAACCTGCATCTGCCCATCCGCCAAGAACAACATTCATTAGTGAACGATTCATTCCGCGACACATAATTAGGGTTAAAATTATTCCGGAAGCTCCAACTAATGCACCGGCAATTATCAAAACATTATTTTCAAGAATAAATCCTGTAGTTGAGGCTGCAATTCCTGAATAGGAATTAAGCAATGATATTGCTACAGGCATATCAGCTCCACCAATTGATAAAACTAATAATACACCAAGAACTAATGATACAAAGGTAATTATTAATACTAAGGTAACATTACCGGGATTCATTAATAAATAAACTCCTGCACCAATGACTAAAATAAATAACAGTAAATTAAAAGGATGTTGCAAAGGATATTTAACAACTTTACCTGTTACAATACCCTGTAATTTACCAAATGCAATTAATGAACCGGTAAATGTTATGCTGCCAATCAATAAACTTAATATAATAGCAATACCTGTGTTAATAGGTATTATTGGTGATATTTTATAAAATTCTGATAAAGCTACAAACAAGGAGGCTCCACCGCCGAATCCATTTAATAAACCGACCATTTGCGGCATTCCTGTCATTTTAATTTTAAGTGCTAGTACAGCACCTATTAAAGATCCAATAACTCCCCCTATTATAATCCATTCAAAAGTCAAAACATGTTGATCTGATAAAGTGACTACAATAGCCAACAGCATACCGATAGAGGAATAAAGATTTCCTTTCCTTGCTGTTTTAGGAGAACCTAATTTCTTAATTCCAAAGATGAAGAAGATTGAAGCAATTAGGTATATAATTTCAATGGCTATATTCATTTTTCATCTCACTTTTTTTTTGAACATTTTTAGCATTCTGTCAGTTACCAAATAACCTCCTACAACATTTATCATTGCAAAGATTACTGCCAAAAGACCAAGTATTGTGCTTATAGTAAATTCCTCAGCACCTGCACTTAACAAAGCACCAACAATTGTAATACCGGAAATCGCATTAGAACCTGACATAAGCGGAGTATGTAATGTTGGAGGAACTTTTGTTATCAATTCAAAGCCTACAAATATTGCTAATACAAATACATATATCAGCATTAAAAAACTTGTTACATACATAGTGTTTCCTTTTTAATTTAAGAGTTCTTTTATTCTAGGATTAACTACTTCTTTATTGTGTGTAATTAATGCACCTTTAATTATTTCATCTTCTAGATCCAATTCAACCTTGCCTTCTTTTGCAATGTGATTGAGTAGATTGAGAATATTTTTAGAATACATTTCACTTGCGTGTGTTGGAATAAGGCTAGGTAAATTAGATTCACCTATTATTGTTACTCCGTGTTTTGTAACTACTTTGTCTTTTTCACTAACTTCGCAGTTACCACCAAACTCCACTGCCATATCCAATACTATGCTTCCTTGTTTCATTTTTTTAACCATTTCTTCTGTAACAAGAACAGGAGCTTTTTTACCAGGAATTAAAGCAGTAGTAATAACTACATCAGCATCAGTAACATGCTTAAAGATCAGTTCTTTCTGTTTCTTTAAAAATTCTTCAGAAGCTTCTTTTGCATATCCGCCTTCGTCCTGCATATTTTCATCTGTTTGTACTTCAATAAATCTGCCGCCAAGACTCTGTACTTCTTCTTTCACAGATGGACGAATATCCGAAACTTCAACTACGGCGCCAAGTCTTTTTGCAGTACCAAGAGCCTGAAGTCCTGCAACACCGGCTCCCATAATAACAACTTTTGCAGGTGAAATTGTACCTGCTGCTGTCATCATTAAAGGAAATATTTTTCCCAATTTTTCTGCACACATGATAACGCTTTTGTAACCGGCTAAGTTAGCCTGAGAACTTAATGCATCCATTTTTTGAGCAAAAGTTGTACGGGGTATCATATCCATTGAAATGACATTGATTCCTTTATCAGCACATTCTTTTGCATTTTTGAAGTTATGAAGAGGATACAGAAAAGTTATAAGAATTGTACCTTCTTTCATTAATTCTAACTCAGGTTTTTTTAATTCCGGGTGTTCAACGGGACGCTGCACTTTTAACACAACATCAGCGGAATTATATAATTGTTTTATATCCTTTTCAATTTTTGCACCTGCTGATTCATATTGTTCATCTGTGAACCCTGCATTTAATCCTGCATTGGTTTCAACATGAACTTCGAATCCAGCTTTTATCAATTTTGATGCAACATCGGGGATAATGGCTACTCTGTTTTCGCCTGGTAAGTTTTCTTTTGGAACTGTTATAATCACTTTTTTCTCCCTGTCTGATTATAAACAAAAAATATTTATTCATGAAAATTAAAACGATTTGTAAGTAATTCCAAATTTGAAGGTGAATAATTTGCAGAGGTAAATCTAATAACAAAGATTAATTGTACATTCAAGCGAATTTAGTAGAATACTTTTTATTAAAATGAGAGAATTTCAGAAAATAATAATTAGTCTTAATTAAGAACATCCACTTCGTCAAAACCGGGCAAGTAACAATTAATGATTTAAGAAGTTGGTAATTCAGAGTTAAATATTCGCTGTTCATTATTCAAGTAAATACTTACAGTTTAAATTTTTTCGTCTTACCTTAAACATGGCTGCTCTTTTGTTAAACAGTGAATTGTCCCCAATCCCCAGACTAAATCTACTGCGTGTATTCCAATAATTTTTCGATCAGAAAAAATATCTGCTAAAATACCTAAAGCCTTTCTGTCATTTCCATCATTAAAAGTAGGAACTAAAACAGAGTTGTTTGCAATTAAAAAGTTGGCGTAACTCGCAGGAAGTCTTTGGTTTTTAAAATAAACAGGTTTAGGCATCGGTAATTTTATTACATTTATACTCTTTTCATTATTTAAAATTTCTAAATTCTCTTTTAATAACCAATAGTTTTCATCCTTGGAATTATTTTCATCTACTGCCACTACAGTATTTTTATTTACAAATCTGCAGATGTCATCCACATGTCCGTGTGTGTCATCTCCGGTAATACCATTGTTAAGCCAAATAACTTTTTTAATTCCGAGATATTTAGAAAATATTTCATCATAATTAATTTTATCAAAATTTTTGTTTCTTACTTGTACTTTTTCATCAAGCAAACATTCTTTTGTACTAAATAAAACACCATTCCCATTTGTATCTATACTTCCGCCTTCCAGAACAACTTTTCTTTTATTATGAATTGCATCAGTGTTTTTTAATTTAAATTTATCAGAGACAAAAGAAGGAAATTTTTCATCTTTTTTGTAATCGTTGTATTTTGCCCAGGCATTAAATTTAAAAGTAACTTGTTCAAGTTTTTTTGTTTTCAAATTTTCAACATAAATAGGAGAAATATCTCTAAGCCACCCTCTGTCGGTTTTAAATTTTATAAATTCTATTTGTTCAGAATATGCTTTAGTAGATTTTAAAGTATTAATAGCTTCAGCTTTTTGTTTTTCTGATTGGATAATTATTCTGACTTTTTCACCGGGAAGAATTGCTTTAACAATTTCAGCATAAACCCATTTTATAGGAATAAACTTTCCGGGCCAATCACTTTTGTTATGTGGCCATGCTATCCAGGTAGCTTCGTGTTTTTCCCACTCAGCAGGGAAACGGTATTTTGAATCTAATTTCAATCAATCAATCTTTTTGTAATATCAGAATAAGCATCTATTCTTCTGTCTCTTAAAAAAGGCCAATTTCTTCTAACATTTTCTAAATGGTCAATATTTATTTCACCAATAAGTATTTCTTCTTTGTCTTTGGATGCTTTTGCAATTATTACACCTTGCGGATCTGAAATAAATGAATTACCCCAAAATTGAATCCCATCTGATTTCTCAATTTGTTTTTCCAATCCAACTCTGTTTACAGCTGCAACATACACTCCGTTAGCAATAGCATGACTCCTTTGAATTGTTAACCAAGAATCCAATTGAGCTAAACCATATCTTTCTTTTTCTTTAGGATGCCAGCCAATAGCCGTTGGATAAAATAGAATGTTAGCTCCCTGCAATGCAGTAATTCTTGCACCTTCAGGAAACCATTGATCCCAACAGATAAGTGAACCAATCTTGCCATATTTAGTTTTGAAAGTTTGAAATCCCAAATCGCCTGGAGTGAAATAAAATTTTTCATAGTATGATGGATCATCAGGTATATGCATTTTTCTGTATTTCCCAAGTACTTTTCCGTTTTCATCAATAATCACATTCGTATTATGATACACTCCTTCATTTCTTTTTTCAAATATTGATGTTACTAGTATAACTTTGTTTTTTTTGGCTGCGTTGCTCATTAATTTTACAGTATTGCCATTTAAAGATTCAGCTAAATTGAAAAGTTTTACTTCTTCAGATTGACAAAAATATTCTGTCTTAAAAAGTTCAGGTAAACAGATAATATTTGCTCCTTTATCTACTGCTTTACCAATCATATTAATAGCTTTTTTAAGATTATCATCAGCATTTTTGCCTAATCTCATTTGAAGCAAACCGATCTTGAATTTTTTTTTATTTTTATTCTCTGCTTTCATCCCATTACCATAATAATTTTTATTTTTAATTTGAATGTACAATTATACCGTTTTTATATAATTCTTGAGTAGTTATCAATCCTTCTTTTGAATAATTAGTTACCCAACCATCCAGTTTATCATTTTTATAATATTCTTTCTTTTCAATACCACCGAATTCAAAATAATAAATTTTCTCACCAATTTGCTTCCCAACTTTGAACATAACTTTTGACCTTACTAATCCGTTATCATAGAAAGTTTTATAAATACCATTTCTTATTCCATTTACATTATATTCTGATGTTTTTAATTGACCATTTTTGTAGTAAGAAAGTGATATTCCATTGGGAATGTTATTACTATAATTTGTCTCTGATTTTAATTCGCCTGTTTCATAATAAGTTCTTGTTATTCCTTGTTGGATACCATTTAAATAATCTTTTTCTTCTTTTAATATTCCACCTTCATAATAAAATTTCGATAATCCATTTAAAGTATCATTCTCAAATACCCATTCTTCTTTTAAATAACCACTTGGGTAATATATAGAAGAAGTGTTTTCTTTTTTACTGTCTTTAAAATATATTTCATCTTTTAAAGAACCTGTTTCAAAATATTTTTTGATTGTTTGCTCTTTAGATTCAACCTTGCCTTTATAATCATACTTTACTCGGTTAAGTAATTCTCCGTGCAGATAATCATCCTCAACTCTTATATTATTTGCAAGATCATAAATAATTACTTGTTTTTCCATTCTATCATCCACAAAAAAAGCTGATAGAGCTAATTTCCCATTTTCATAATAGACAAATGTTTTTCCGTTAAGTAGGTTGTTAGCAAAATTTCTTTCAACTTCAATTCCCCCCGACTTATAATAACTATAACTTGTTCGATCCAAAATTCCGTGTTTATAATTCCACTTTCCCTGAAGTTCACCTGTCTTATAATAAGTTTCTGTAATCCCTTCCAAGTTGCCATTTATATAATATTGCTCTGCCCAAAGTTTTCCGGTTTCATAATACCATTTTGATATGCCATTCTTAATTCCATTTCTGTAATTCCATTCAATACTTAATTTTCCATCTATAAAATACCATTCAGAAATGCCTTCTTCCAATCCATCTTTAAATCTCCATTTTTTCCATAAATTTCCATTAGGATAAAATTCCAGATATTCTCCATCAAGTTTATCATACAAATAATCTCCCTGGGTTTTTAATTTTCCATCAGGATAAAAAGTTTTTACAACTTTTGTTCCTGTTAAATTTTGTGCATTAACAGAGTTGAAAAATAAAAGTGAAATTATTACTGTTAGAAAAGTTTTTATCATAATAAGTAAATTTTAATTATTTATTGTAAAGCCGGCTTTTTTTAATAGCTTTTTCGCTTCAATAAGTTCTTTTTGAGATGAAAATGACAATCTAAATGTCCCATCAATATTCTCTCTAATTTTCTGTAATTCAATGTCTTTTATATTGATTTTATTTACAGATAATATTTTTGTGATTTTGTATAAAGCACCTGGCTCATCATTTATAAAAATATACAAATCAAACAATGGATGGATAAATCCTTTTCTGTTATCGTTAATTGATTCTCTTTTAGTCTTTGCATCTTCAAATAGAAATTTTAGAGAATCATAATCTTCTTTTTTAAGTATATTTTTTATTTCATTTAAGTAAGTCTGAAATGTAATTATAGATTCTGTAATTTCATTTTTATTTAATTCCAAAATTGATTTCCAAATATTATAATCACTAGAAGCTATTCTTGTTAAATCTTTAAATCCTCCTGCGGCAAAATCCAAATAATTTACATCTTTTTTCTTTGAAGCTACAGAACTTAAAAGTGCAACTGAAAGAAGCTGAGGCAAATGACTTACATTTGCAACAACATCATCGTGTAGAAATGGATCGAGATAAATTGCTCTGGCACCAAGCAACTTAACAAATTGAAGAAAATCATCTTCTTTTATATTTCCTTTAGCTTTTTCTGAAATTATGTAAACTGCATTTTCAAATAAAAGAGAATCTGAATTTTGATAACCTCCTTTTTCTTTTCCTGTCATCGGATGACCACCGATATACACTCCATATTTATATGATTTTTCCCATTCTATTTCAAATACACCTTTTATTCCGCATACATCGGTTATAATTGTGTCTTCTTTTATTAAGGGAATAAGTTTTTTAAAAGCTTTTAATGACAAATCAGTAGGCAGACATAGAATTATTAAATTATAATTTATTGCTTCTTCAATATTCATTAATTTTGCATCAATAGTTTTATCTTTAAATGCTATATCTAGAATTTCGTTTTTATCAAATGCTGAAATTTTAATTTGAGCATTATTTTTTTTTATTGTTTTGGCTATAGAGCCCCCTAAAAGTCCCAAGCCGATTATTGCAATATTATTTATTTGTATATTTTTATCGTTCAATTTTATTTAACCAATTACTAAAAAGTGATTTAGAAATTTAATTTAATTGCTATGAGATATCAATTAAACCCAAAAAATTCATTGGAAATGAATTTTTTGCCGAAGGCCGCTCATAAAATGTTTTTATAAAACATTTTATATAGCGGGGTTAACCCCTGGCAATTTGTAAGAAAAACATATTACTTAAATAACGAATTCCGAGATTTTTATATAACTAAGTATATGATCTTTATTTACTTACAAATTGTCGGCCCAGAGGGCAGATTTTCCAATGGAAAATCTGGGTTTAATATAAAAGTAAAGCCCTCACAAAAATTTAGTAAGGGCTTAATAACAAAAAAATATCATGAAAGATCAGTAACAATCTTTACAATTACAAATTTCTATCTATAACTTTTGCTATAAGTTTTATCTGTTTCATTAATTCGGTAAACTGATCCGGTAGTAAAGATTGAGGTCCATCCGAAAGAGCTTTTTCAGGGTGATTATGAACCTCGATCATAATTCCGTCAGCGCCTGCAGCAACTGCAGCTCTAGCCATTGGCAAAACTTTGTCCCTTATCCCTGTTGCGTGTGATGGGTCAGCTACTATAGGTAAATGACTTCTTTTATGAATTACAGGAATTGCAGAGATATCAAAAGTGTTTCTTGTATAAGTTTCAAAAGTTCTTATTCCTCTTTCACAAAGAATAACATTTGGGTTACCGCTTGCAAGAATGTATTCAGCTGACATTAATAGATCTTCTACTTTTGCAGCTAATCCTCTTTTAAGCATAACGGGTGTTTTTGATTTTCCGACTGCTTTAAGCAAAGGGAAATTTTGCATATTCCTTGCACCTATTTGGATAATATCTGCATATTCTTCCAATAGATGAACATGCTTGGGTTCCATTAGTTCTGAAATTACAATTAATTTATTTTTATCCGCAGCTTTCCTTAAGAGTTTTAATCCTTTTTCACCTAATCCTTGAAACGAATAAGGTGATGTTCTTGGTTTAAACGCACCGCCCCTTAAAATTTTTGCTCCTGCTTTAGAAACTATCTCAGCTATTTCAAAAATTTGTTCTTCATTTTCTACAGCACATGGACCAGCCATAACTTCAATTTCATTCCCCCCAATCACTACATTTTTAATTTTTATTTCAGTGTTTTTTTTTTGAAATGAACGGCTTGCTAATTTAAATGGTTCGGTAATTCTGTAAACTTCAGCAACTCCATCTAAAACCTTAACTTTCCTTGTATCAAATGTTGGATGGACACCTATTGCACCAAGTACAATTTGTTCAATACCTGTAGATCTATGAACTGAAAATTCAAATTCTTCAAGTTGTTTTATTATTAATTCTATTTTTTCTTCAGCAATATTTTTTTCTAGTACTATGACCAATTTTTTATCTCCGTAAAAGTAATTTTAATGGAATTTTTTCTCACCGACTTTTATCTCTAAATTAATGTAATCTTTTTTTGTAGGTATTGCACAAGAATATTTTGCACTATACGCACAGTAAGGATTATAGACAAGATTAAAGTCAATAGTGTAAATAAAATTTTCATCGCTATTCAATTCAAAATCTAAATATCTGCCTACTCCATAAGTTTCATCATTTGTAGTTTTATCTGTAAACCAAATTGAGTGATAAATATCACCTTTTTTAGTTTGACCACGATACACATTTATCTTGTAATCTTTTTCGTCATAATTAAATTTTACATAGCCGAATATAATTGTTTTTCTTGCTTCACCCAATGTTCCAAATATTTCTACAGTATCCTTCTTTTCATATTCATAAAGTTTGCTTTTAAAAACAAAACTCGGATCAACATTAAAATATTTTAGAGGATTAAAAACTGCATTTGAATCATAATTAAATGGAGAATTAGGATCATTTTTCATATAATCATCTTTTTCTACTCTCATTTTTTGAATTGATGAAATATAATTTTGTTGTTCATGGGTATATTCAATTCCGCAGGAATTTATCAACACAGTAAATAGAAGTAACGCAAAAATTTTATAAAAATTATTTTTTAACATCATTTTTTTCATCTCTAACTTTTCTTCTTAAATCATTTAATTTATTTAAAGCCTGAATGGGAGTAAGTTCATCAATTTTAATATCCTCAATTTCTCCCCTTAATTTATCATCTTTTATTTCGAACATATTAATTTGTTTTTTATCTTCGCTATTAAATTTACTCAATTTTTCTTTTCTAATCTCATCAGGTGTTAGTTCTTTATTTTCTAAATTTTCTAATATTACTTTTGCTCTGTTGGTTACAAATTGAGGCAGCCCAGCCATTTGCGCTACTTGTATCCCATAGCTGTGGTCGGCAAAACCAGGATTTACTTTATGTAAAAATATAACATCATCATCTATTTCTCTTACTTCAACTTTATAATTTTTTATTTTAGGAAAAAGTGAAGCCATCTCATTCAATTCGTGATAATGAGTTGCAAATAAAGTTTTTGCAGAAACTTCCGGATTCTCATGTATGTACTCAGTTATTGCCCAAGCAATTGATATTCCGTCAAATGTGCTTGTCCCTCGTCCTACTTCGTCTAAAAGGATTAAGCTTTTTGAAGTAGCGTTATTTAAAATATTTGCTGACTCCTGCATTTCTACTAAAAATGTACTTTCACCGGCGGAGATATTATCACTGGCACCAACTCTAGTAAAAATTCTATCTACCAGACTGATCTCAGCTTCTTTTGCAGGTACAAAAGAACCAATTTGTGCAAGTAAAACGATAAGACCAATTTGTCTAAGGTAAACAGATTTACCTGCCATATTTGGTCCGGTTAAAATAATTATTTGTTTTTTTTCAATATCAAGATCATAATCATTGGGTGTAAATTTTTCACCAGGAGGCAGCAATCTTTCAACTACCGGATGTCTTCCTTCAATAATTTTTATATGTCCGTCTTCAAATAATTTTGGTTTTGTATAATTATATTCTTCAGCACATTGAGCAAATGATACGAAACAATCTAACATTGCAATCAGTTTTGCATTGGATTGTATTTCCTCAGTGTTTGCAGCTACATTCAATCTTATTTCATTAAATAATTCAGATTCTAATTCATAAATTTTTTCTTCAGCGTGCAGAATTTTTTCTTCAAATTCTTTTAGCTCAGGTGTAATAAATCTTTCTGAATTTACAAGGGTTTGTTTGCGAATGTAATAATCAGGTACTTTATCTTTATGAGCATTGCTAATATTTATATAGTAACCAAAGACTTTATTAAAGCTAACTTTTAATGAAGAGATATTTAACTTTTCCCTTTCCTTTGTTTGCAAATCTGCAATCCAATTTTTTCCGTTTACAGAAATATCTCTTAATTCATCTAACTCCGGACTAAAACCTTCCCTAATAACTCCTCCATCAATTACTGCCAAAGGAGGAGAATCAACTAAAGATTCGTCAATTGCATGAACAAGGTTTTCTAGAGGGTTTAATTCATTATTTATTTGCTTTAGTGTTTTAACTTTTAATTCTTCTAATTCTTTTTTAATAAATGGAACTTTTTTAAGAGAATATTTTAGATTTACAATATCTCTGGGGTTTGCTTTGCCTGTGCAAACTTTTGATATCAATCTTTCCAAATCACCAATTTCTTTTAAATGACTAAAAATATTATTTCTAATATTTTTTTCTGATACTAACTCTTCAACACTTTCTTGCCTTTTTAAAATTGCATCTTTATTTAGAAGTGGAGCAGTTATCCATTTTTTTAATAAGCGTCCACCCATTGCAGTTACTGTCTTATCTAAAATATCAATCAGAGTTCCTTCTTTAACTCCGCCCTGCATTGAATAAGTAATTTCCAAATTTCTTTTGGTTGACTGATCGAAGACCATAAAATCATTTGGATTGTAAACTGAGATTTTAGTAAGATGTGAAAGAGCGTTTTTTTGAGTTTCTTTTAAATAATTTAATGCAGCTCCGGATGAAATTATTCCGGAAGAAAAATTTTCTATTCCAAACCCTTTTAGTGTAACGGTTTTGAAGTTTTCTAAAATCAAATCTTTTGCATAATCATAATTAAATATCCAGTCATCCATAATTGTAATTCTGATTCCGGAATTAATTTTTTGGATTATTTTAGATAATTCTTCTTTATCTTTTTTCTGTATTAATATTTCTGCTGGAGAAATAGATTCTATTTGTAGTTGCAGTTTATCAGAATTTACCTCATAGGTATAAAATTCTCCGGTAGAAATATCACAAAAAGATAAACCTACTATATTATCATTTAAGCAGACACTCATTAAATAATTATTTTTTTTGTGATCAAGAATTTTATCAGAAAAATTGACACCCGGTGTAACAACTTCAATTACTTCTCTTTTGACAATACCTTTTGCAAACTTTGGGTTTTCAACCTGTTCACAAACAGCAACTCTGTAACCTGCTTTAATTAATTTGGGTAAATAATTATCAATTGCGTGGTGAGGAAATCCGGCAAGGGGAGTTTCGCCTGCTGCTCCATTGGCTCTTTTTGTTAGTGTAATTCCTAAAACTTTAGAAGCAATTTTGGCATCTTCCTCAAAAGTCTCAAAAAAATCACCCATCCTAAAAAGTAGAATTGCATCAGGATTTTCCTGCTTTATCTTACCATATTGAATCATTAATGGGGTTTTAGCCATTGATATTTATATTTAAAAATAAATCTAAAATTACCTGAATATTGAACGAATATCAATGAAAGAAACAGATATTCAACCCCTATGGGTTTGTTTTCTCTTTGTATCTTTTTTATAAACATTCAACCCATGCCGGAATTGAACCTTTAGCACTAAAATAAAAAAATATTTATATTATCTAAATATAAAGTCAAATACGCTAATTATAATTAACTTTATAATTAAAGATTTTAATCATTTTACTATGCGAAAAAGGAAATTAAATTTCTCAAAAGATAAAGCCTGGATGGATAATACAATTATTCTTACCAAGCACACATTGGTTTGGCTTTACCAATTAAGTAAGAAATATAATAAGAAGATTACTACACTCGATAAAATCCCAAATGAAGAATTAAAAGAAATTGTTGATAGAAATTTTAATGCAATTTGGTTAATAGGCATTTGGGAAAGAAGCACGGGCTCAAAAAAAATAAAAGAATTAACCGCCAATAAAGATTGTGTGTCATCGGCATATTCAATTTATGATTATAAAATCGCTAAAAATTTAGGAGGAGAAAAATCTTTAAAAGTATTATCCAAAAAAGCTGAAAATTTTGGGATAAAACTTGCGTGTGATTTTGTCCCCAATCACACCGGCATAAATTCTGAATGGTTATTTAAACATCCGGATTATTTTATTCAAACAGGAATCTCGCCTTTTAAAAATTATACCTTCACCGGAAAAAATTTATCTAACAATAAAGACTTTGAAATTAGAATTGAAGACGGATATTATTCTTATAAAGATGCTGCGGTCGTTTTTCAGTTCAAAGAAAAAAGGACAGGAAAAGCAAGATATATTTATCACGGTAATGATGGAACCAATATGCCGTGGAATGACACTGCTCAGCTGGACTTGAGTAAAGCTAATGTAAGAAAAGCATTAATAAATAAGATAAAAAATATTGGAAAACTTTTCCCAATTATTAGAATTGATGCGGCAATGATGTTGACAAAATATCATTTTGCAAGATTGTGGTACCCCAAACCTTATGAATATTCACCTATTCCATCAAGACATATAGCAGCAACAGTAGAAAAAGAATTTAATAAAAAAATGCCGAATGAATTTTGGTTAGAATTAAAAAATGGAATAAAAAATACTAAAAAAGAAATATTCCTTTTTGCTGAGACATATTGGATGACAGAATGGGATTTTATTAAAAATTTAGGTATGAACAGAGTTTACAATAGTGCATTTATGAATATGCTCCTTCTAGAAAAAAACTATGATTATCACCTATACATTAAACATATATTGAATGAAAACTCTGAAATACTTAAAAGATTTGTTAATTATTTAAGTAATCCGGATGAAGAACCTATAGCTAATAAATTTGGCAAAGGTGATAAATATTTGGGTGTGTCAATTATGATGTTAACACTACCTGGTTTACCACTTTTTTCTCACGGACAAATTGAAGGATTTTACGAAAAATATGGAATGGAATATTATCGTCCACACTATGATGAAAAAATTGATGAGATATTTTTAGATCTCCATAGAAAAGAGATATTCCCATTGATGAAATGTAGAAAATTATTCAGCAGTGTAAAAAACTTTAATCTATTTGCAGCTTATAAGACAAAGAGAATAATTGAAGAAAATGTGTTTGCTTACACAAATGGTATTGGTAAACAAAGGGTTCTTGTACTTTACAACAATAAATTGAAAACGACAAAATTTACTTTAATAAATTCTTACACAAAAATAAATTCTGATTATAAAGATATTTCAATAAATATCGGGAAAGCGTTAAATATTAAAAACTCTGAAAGATATTTTTATATATATGAAGATTACAAGACAAAATTAAAATATATGCTTTCAGGAAATGAGGTGCATAAGAAAGGGTTAACTTTTAAATTACAAGGTTACGAATATAAAATATATTTAAAATTTAAAGAGATATTTGACAGAAAATGTACTTACAAAAAACTCTATAAAAAATTAAAAGGAAAAGGTTTTGTCTCAATTAAAGGGATAATAAATCTTCAATAATAAATCTAAAATTACTTAGACTCCTTTTATATAACCGCCATCAACCTGAATAGTTGTACCTGTAATATAACTTGCTTTCATTGAAGCTAAAAAAACTACTAATGCAGCAATTTCTTTAGGTGATGCTAATCTATTTAAGGGTATTTCTCTTGCAATATCAGTTAGTACTTGTTCGTGAGAGATATTAAGTTCTTTAGCTTTGTTAACGGCTATTTCATAAACACGATTTGTAAGTGTATAACCTGGAGCTACATTATTTACAGTAATATTATATTTACCTAATTCATTACTTAAAGATTTTGTTAATCCAACCAAACCCGTCCTTATGGCATTAGAAAGAATTAAATTATCAATAGGTTGTTTTACAGATATTGAAGTAATGTTAATAATTCTCCCCCATTCTTTTTCTATCATTTTAGGGGTAACAAGTTTAGTTGCAGTTACAGCGCTCAAAAACATCTGATTAAATGCATTCTGCCAATCAGAATCTTGGACATCAATAAAATTGCCTCTAATTGGGCCACCGCAATTATTTACAAGTATATCAATTCCATTAAATTCCTTTTCGACTGCTGCAATTGTATTTTCAATATCTTTTCTTTTACTTAAATCACAAACACACCATAAAACATCTACTCCGAATTTACTTTTAATTTCATCAGTGGTTTTTAAAAGATTTTCTTTATTTCTGGAGCAGATTGCAACTCTAGCTCCTTCGGATGCAAATTCTTCTGCAATAGCTCGCCCTATTCCATTACTAGCGGCAGTTACAAGGACTGATTTTCTACTTAATCCCAGAAACATATATCTTTAGATTAATTAAATAATATTAATATTAATAAATATTATATAAAGTATCTACTTATTAAATGTATTTATTATACCAATAATTCCAACCCTTATCATCATTACAGCAATAGCTGCCATAAATAACGAAGCAATTTTGGCAAAAGCTTTTGCACCGCCTTCACCTATTACTTTTATAAATAAATTTGCGTTTATTAAAGTTAGCCAGACAATTATAAAATTTAATACTATTGATAAAATAGTTGCCAGATATCCAAAATTATTTACAAGCATTATAATTGTTGTTAAACCCGCCGGACCCATTATAAGTGGGATGCCCAATGGAACAACACCTATACTGTTTCCCGGGTCTCTTCTTCTTTCACCTGAAGTCATAATATCAGTAATAGCCAATACTAAAAGAATGATTCCTCCACCTATCTTAAAATCATCAATTGTAATTCCCAAAAAATTTAAAACTAATTTTCCAGCTAGTAAAAAAGCTACAGCAACTATAAAGGCTGTTATAATAGCATCTCTTAAAAGCTTTTTCCTGTTCGCTTTGTCTAATCCCTCAATGTAGCCTATGAAAAGAGGAGTAACCCCAATAATATCTATAGCTACAAACAATGGAATAAAGGAGAGCAAAAATATTTCCAAATTCATAATAAACTCAAAAAGATTTAAAAGTGAAAATAAGAAATTTTAATAAGAATGGTTATAAAATAATTATTTTTTAATACCGGAGACAATTTTTTCAGTATCTGTTGCAATAACAAGTTCTTCGTTTGTGGGTAGGCAAAATACTTTTACCTTAGAAGAATCTGCAGATATAATTTCACTTTGCGAATTATTTTTTTGAATGTCAATTTCAATTCCTAAAAATTCAAGGTCACTGCAAACTTCATTTCTTACTTTAGATGAATTTTCACCTATACCTCCAGTAAAAACAAATGCATCCAATCCTCCCATTGCAGCAGAATAGGCTCCTAAATATTTTTTAATTCTATAACAGAAAATATCAAAAGCAAATTTAGCTTTTTTATCATTATCTTCTAAAGCTGAAAGAATTTCTCTCATATCACTACTTACACCACTTACTCCCATTAAACCGCTGTGTTTGTTTAGCAAAGTATTTGCTTCAAATAATGTTAATCCTTCCTTACTCATTAAAAAAGTAATAATAGAAGGATCAATATCACCGCATCTTGTACCCATAAGCAATCCTTCCAAAGGTGTAAATCCCATTGTAGTATCAATTGATTTACCATCCTTAATTGCAGCCATACTACAGCCATTACCTAAGTGTGCAGTAATAATTTTTAAATCAAAAAAATTTTTTCCCATCAATTCTGCAGCTTTATTTGATACATACCAATGTGATGTACCATGAAAACCGTATCTTCTAATTTTATATCTTTTATATAGATCATAAGGCAGGCCATATAAAAAAGCTTTATGAGGCATGTTGCTGTGAAATGCTGTATCAAAAACTGCGCATTGAGGAACATCGGGTAAAATTCTTTTAACAGCTTGAATTCCTTTTATATTTGGTGGGTTGTGAAGTGGTGCTAATTCTATATTATCACGCAAAACATTTATTACATCGTCTGTGATTAATATAGAATCGGAAAATGTTTCACCGCCGTGTACCACTCTATGTCCCACAGCTTCTATTTCTTCTTTAAAACTAATTACACCGTGAGTTTTACTAAGCAAAACACTAAGTACATATTCTATTGCCATAGTGTGGTCTAATATTTCTCCGGCAATTTTTAAGTTGTCGCCGTCAAACCTTTTTTGTGAAAGAACTGCACCGGCCATTCCAATTCTTTCAACTATACCTTTTGCTAATTCTAACTTTTTCTCAGTCTCAATAAGTTGATATTTTATTGAAGAACTTCCACAATTTAAAACCAATACTTTCATTTTTTCCCTTAGATCTTAGATGCAATTATTTTACCGTTTTTATCATATTTATAAAAACCTTCTCCTGTTTTTTTACCTAGTTTTCTTTCTCTAACAAGTTTCCTTAATATAGGACAAGCTCTATATCTCGGTTCGCCAAGAGTTTTCCAGAGCGTTTCCATCCAAGCAAGAACTTCATCTAGTCCCATCATGTCTGCCATTTCCAAAGGACCATTTTTAAAATTATAACCGAGCTTCATTGCAGTATCTATATGTTCAGCAGTAGCAACTCCTTCCAATAAAATATACATAGCTTCATTTAATAATGGAACTATTGCTCTGGTTGTTACAAATCCTGGATACTCATATACCTCAACAGAAGTTTTACCAATTTTTGTTGCAAAAGTTTTTGCAATCTTTACTGTTTCATTTGATGTATGCAAGCACTTTACTAATTCTACAAGTGGTATTTTAGGTACCGGATTTAGAAAATGCATTCCAATTATTTTATCAGATCTTGAAATTGTTTCAGCTATTTTGGTTAGACTTAATGTTGAAGTGTTGGAAACAAATATTGTTTTTTCTTTTACAAGCTTATCAAGTTTTTGAAAAATATCTTCTTTTAATTTAAAATCTTCGGTAACAGCTTCAATTATAATGTCGCATTTCTTAACTGATTCTAAGTCCTTTTTCCAATTGATTCTACTTAGAATTGCTTTCTTCTCAGATTCAGTTACGCTCCATCTTTTAATGTCCTGATCAAGAGATTCAATTAACAACTCTTTCGCCTTTTTTAAATGTTCACTGTCTTTTTCTACAACAATTACATTCATACCAGAACTGGCAATTGTTTGAGCAAGCCCTTGTCCCATAATTCCGGCGCCAATTATGGCAATAAGATTTATTCCGTCAGCATCATCCGAAAAATGAGTTGAACCAAATATATCTTCTAATTTTAAATCGTTTTCTTCCATGGTAAAAATTAATATTTATTAAAATTTTCTCTTTAAAAATACAAATTTAATACCAATAAAATATCTCATTTTTACTAACAATTAAATAATTTTTCTGCCGGAAGAACAAAAAAGACTTTGAGTTCTAATGTTTGGGAAATATATATTAATTAAATTCAAATGACACTTTTCATAAATTAATAAAATGATTTAAGCCTTTAAATATTCTTGGACTATGTCACCAAAAGAAGCTTTAAAAAAATATTTTGGGTTTTCTACTTTTAGAAAGAATCAACTGGAAATTATTGACAGTATTTTGGCTGGTAATAATATATTAGCTGTTCTCCCAACAGGTGCCGGAAAATCTTTATGCTATCAAATCCCTTCCTTGGTTTCTGAAAATTTTTCTATTATTATTTCCCCGCTTATCGCATTAATGAAGGATCAAGTTGACAGCTTAAATAAAGAAGAGTTAATTGCCGGATTTGTAAACAGCTCAATGGATTTTAGAGAATATGAAGATGTAATGAATAAAATTTCTTATGGTAAATTAAAAATATTATTTGTTTCACCTGAAAGATTAGAGAACAGAGATTTTGCAAATAGAATAAAAGATTTATCTCCACAATATTTATTTGTTGATGAAGCACATTGTATAAGTGAATGGGGACATAATTTCAGACCAAGTTACAGAAAGATAAAAAATTTTGCTGAGTTTATTTCAGTTAAACATATTTCAGCATTTACCGCTACTGCAACACCTGAAGTTAGAGATGATATTATTAAGCAATTAAATTTTAAGAGACCAAAAATATTTGTTAAAGGATTTGAAAGAGATAATCTGCATCTGAATGTAATTAAAACCACCAAGAAAAAAAACACTACACTGGCTTTAATCAAACAATTTAAAGCACCTGTAATAATTTATACTAGCTCCAGAAAATCATCTGAAGAAATTACTGAATATCTGAATATGCATAAAATAATATGCAATTATTACCACGCCGGATTAAAATCTGAAATTAGAATTAAAATTCAAGATGATTTTCAAAATGACAGATTAAAAATTATTGCTGCCACAAATGCATTTGGAATGGGAATAGATAAAAAAGATATTAGACTTATAATCCATTACAACACACCAAATTCAATCGAAAATTATTACCAGGAAATTGGAAGAGCAGGCAGAGACGGTAAGAATTCATTTGCTTTTTTACTTTATGAAAAAGATGATATGAATATTCATAATTATTTTCTTCTAAATGCTAATCCTGATAAAAAATTGATACAAGATGTTTATAATGCTGTGTGTGATTACGGAAAGGTTGCCGTTGGTTCCTTAAATAATGATGATATTTTTATTAATTCTACTTTTATTATCTCTTGTATAAAAAGGAAATTAAATAATGGGTTGCTTCATTCAGTATTGAGGACTTTAGAAGCAAGCGGCTATTTAAGAACTATTTCAAAATATCATCAGAACACGACTGTTAAAATTAATTTTACTACGGAAAAATTAAAATTATTTATTAAAAAGTCTTTGAACTTTAGTATTAAAGAATTGCTTTTATTTTTAGTTAGAAAATATGGAAATACAATATTTACCAAACAGATTGATGTTGATTTTACAGAGATATTAAAAGAATTAAATTTTAGCTTGAATGTAATAAAAGAGAATTTTGAGATATTAAATGACCTTGGTGTACTTACATATAAACAAAATGACAGTGGTGAATACATAACATTATCTACACAAAGAGTTATTGCTGACAGATTACAAATTGATTACAAAAAGATAAATTCTTCTTATTTAGTTGGACAACAAAAAATTGAAAAAATGATAGGATTTGTTTTTACTAATGAATGCAGATTCAAATTTATTTTGAGCTATTTTGGTGAAGATGCAAATGACTATTCATGTGGGATTTGTGATGTTTGCAAACAAGGTCAATATTTTTCAGATTCAAATTCAGATTATGTAAAAGAGTTAATACTCAGTTTAGTAAACGAACAAAATGATGTACTTTCAGAAAGTGAATTAAAAAATATATTAAAGGGAGAAAGTAAAAATCTAAAGTATACAAAAATGAATTATTACGGTTCTTGTATTAATTTTTCAGAAGTAGAATTGCAAAATGTAATTAGTTTTTTATATGCAAGTAAACTTTTGAATAAGCCAGAAACAGTAAATCAAAAAATTATCATAACTGATAAAGGAATTAATAATTTACCATTACACAATAAAAATAAATTAGAACAGTATGATCCCATTAAATATGATGATAGCTTGGATTTATATTCAAGTTTGAAAGAAATCAGACGAAATACTGCTAAAAGATATTTGCAAAAACCATCACTGATTTGTCCAGAAGAAATATTAAAGGAAATCTCAGTTAAAAAACCGAAAGATAGAAATGAATTATTGATGATTAAAGGTTTTACAAAAAGAATGTTCCATAAAATTGGTACTGACTTTATAGATGAAATAATTAACTTCAAAAAAAATGATGGAAGAAAGATTAAATTTTCACCCGGTATAAAAGAGACTTACAGACTTATAAAAGAAGGATATTCTTTAAATGCTATTTCCAAAATAAGAAAACTTTCAGAAACTGTAATTTCAATGCATGCAGAATCAATAATTGAAAACGAACCTGATATTGATATAAAACAATTATTGAAAGATGAATTTATAAAAACAATTTATCACGAATTAAGTAGAGGGTTTAGTAATCTAAAAGAATTAAAGGAACGACTTCCGAATGAAATTACTTATCCAATAATTAGGATTGCAGTTGCAAAATTTAAAACGGCTGTTTCTCTTTCTTCCTCAAGTAAGAAATAATTTTATCAAACAATATTTTCCACTTTTCCGGATTATTTTTATAATAATCCAATGTATGTAGGTATAATTCCTTATTAACATTATATCTTGAAAATATATTCGACTTCTCTGTTTCAAATTCTGTGGTATCTGCAGACAATGAATCTTGAGCAATTACAAGATCAGTGTAAACTAAAACAAAAGTATCTTCTTTAATAATTTTTTCTTGGGAGCAACCGGAAAATATTATTACGGAAGTTAATATTAATATTGAAATGGATTTTAAAATTGACTGATTTTGAATAAATATTTTCAAAACTAATTTATTTTTTTACTGGCTTCAAAAAGAATTTTCTTTTCTTCAGGAGTAAGATTTTGATAACCGGATTCACTAATTTTATCTAATATTTTATCTATATCTTTTTGCGTAACTTCATTCTCTTTCTTATTTTCTTTAAACTCATAAAATTTAGCTTCTTTAACATTACTGTTATCTTTTTTAAATGGATTTTCCATTTTACTGAAAGGATTATTCAAACTAAAATTCCAATTTAAAATTCTTTTTAAAGCAATGTAACTATCCTTATCAAACATAATAAAAATAAATGCCGCTAAAGCACCGCCAAGATGAGCTAAATGTGCAATGCTGCTTCCGGCAGAGTCAACAAGCATTATTTCCATTATTACTAAAAATGTAATTAAATATTTAGCCCTAATGGGAATAAAGAAATATAAATAAATCGGTCTGTCTGGGAAAAACAATGCAAATGCAATCATAACTCCATAAACTGCACCGGAGGCACCTATTGTAACAGCTGTGGGCAAACCAAATATTGAAGAAAGAAACAAGTGAAAAATTCCGGCCACAACCCCGCACAATAAATAAAAGGTTAAAAACTTTTTAGGATCCCACATATTTTCAATTTCAATACCAAACATCCAAAGAGCAAACATATTAAATAAAATATGCCCAAATCCACCGTGCATAAATTGATAAGTTATTAATTGCCAGATTTGAAAATTATAGCTTTGACCCGCTGTATCAACACCTGTTAAAGGATTTAAAGCAAACCATCTGTTAATAATATACCATCCAGGGACACCGTCAAAAGATAAATTATTTAACATAGTTTGCAGTAAAAAAACTACACCGTTTATTATAAGTAGATTTTTAATTATCGGTGGAAATAAACTAAATCCTCCGAATCCTCTTGGTCTGTAATAATTATTCACAATATCCTTTTTTTATTTTGAAGTTAATGCCTCAACACCAGGCAAAAGCTTCCCCTCTAAAAATTCCAAAGAAGCACCGCCACCGGTGGAAACATGAGAGACACTTTCATCAAGCCCGGCTTCTTTAATAGCGGCTGCTGAATCGCCACCGCCTACAATTGTAACACTTCCATTTTCTGTTGCTAGTTTTAATGCTTCAGCAATAGAAAAAGTTCCATTGGAAAAATTTTTAAATTCAAATACACCCATTGGTCCGTTCCAAACAATAGTTTTTGAATCCAAAATTTGCTCTGAGAATAATTTAATGCTTTCGGGTCCTATATCCAATCCCATTTGGTTGGAAGGCATATTTTCAATAGAAACAATCTGAAAAGCTGATTTATTACTGTATTTATCAGCCATTAAAACATCAATAGGTAAAAATAATTTTGTGTTGCTTTTTTCTATTTCGGAAAGAATTTCTTTTGCAAGTTCTAATTTATCTTCTTCTAAAAGTGATATGCCAATTTCTTTATCCTGAGCTTTAAAGAATGTAAATGCCATACCACCGCCGACAATAAGAGTATCAACTTTACCTATAAGATTTTTTATGACATCAATTTTACCCGAAATTTTTGCACCACCTAAAATAGCGCAATAAGGTTTTAATGGATTTTCTAATTTACTTCCAAGATAATCCAATTCCTTTTTCATTAAGTAACCGGCAACACATGGAAAAATAAATTTTGTAATTCCTTCCGTAGAAGCGTGTGCTCTGTGTGCAGTTCCAAAAGCATCATTAACAAAAACATTTCCAAATTCAGAAAGAGCTTTTGCAAAAATCGGGTCATTTTTTTCTTCTTCTTTATGAAACCTTAAATTCTCAAGTAAAAGTACATCAGAGTTTTTCAAATTATCTACAATTAATTTTGTGTCATTACCAATACAATCATTTGAAAAAATTACATTTTTACTAATCAGTTCAGTTAATCTTTTTGCAACAGGCTCTAAACTAAATTCAGGTTTTCTCTCACCTTTTGGTCTGCCCAAATGACTCATTAAAATTGCTTTACCTCCGTCATTAATTATTTTATTGATTGTTGGTAAAGAAGCAGTAATTCTTTTATCATCTGTAATTTTTTTATATTCATCTAATGGAACATTAAAGTCAACTCTGACTAAAACTCTTTTGCCTTTTAAATCTATATCGTCGATTGAAAGTTTGTTCATAAAAACTATAATTGAAAAATAAGTATTGTGAAAATCATTGCATGCCCGAAGGATGTGTCAATCCGTTTAAATTTTAAATCTATTGTAGATTGCTTCTCCCGCCTTGGCGAGATCGCGATGACAAAAATAACTAAATATTTAGACTATCTTCTTTATTAAGTCAACAACTCTGCAAGAATAACCCCATTCGTTGTCATACCATCCAACAATTTTTACTGTTTTGCCAAATGACATTGTTGAAAGAGAATCAAAAACAACTGAATGTGAATTATCAACTATATCAACTGATACTAATGGTTCATCTGAATATTCCATAATACCTTTCAGGTTTGAATCTGCAGCTTTTTTCATTGCATTATTTATCTCTTCAACTGTAGCTTCTTTCTTTAGTAATGCGACAACATCTGTAATTGATCCGTCCGGCACAGGTACACGCATTGACATTCCATCTAATTTACCGTTTAATTCCGGTATAACTTTTCCAACAGCTTTTGCAGCACCTGTAGTTGTAGGAATAATAGAAACAGCAGCAGATCTTGCTCTTCTTAAGTCACTATGTGGTAAGTCCAATAATCTTTGATCATTTGTATAAGCATGAACTGTAGTCATAAAAGCATTTTCTATTCCGAAGGAATCATTTAAAACTTTTATCATTGGTGCGAGACAGTTTGTTGTACATGAAGCATTTGATAAAATTTTATGATCTTTTTTAATATGATTTTCGTTTACACCAAGAACAATGGTAGCGTCAATTTCACCTTTAGCCGGAACTGTTAAAATAACTTTTTTTGCCCCTGCATTTACATGGTTCATACATTGTTCTTTAGACCTGAATACACCTGTTGATTCAATAACAACATCAGTTTCAAGTTCGCCCCATTTTAATTTTGAAGGGTCTTTTTCTGCAGTTATTTTTATACTGTCACCGTTAACAATAAGATAGTTTCCATCAACTTCAATTGTCCCTTTAAATTTTCCGTGAACGGAATCATATTTTAATAAATGTGCTAATGTTTTCGCATCGGTAAGATCGTTTATTCCAACAAAATCAAAACCGCCTAATTCCATACTTCTGCGAAAAACCAATCTACCGATTCGTCCAAAACCGTTAATTCCAACTTTGACAGCCATTTTTTAGAACTCCTTTTTTAATTTTTTTAGAAGTTAAAATTACTCAAAGGCAGATTGAATTTCAATTTATATAAAGAAAGTTATTAACTCACATTACGCAAAATCTGTTTTTGACTTGCCATGCCCTTTAGGGCGTGGATTAAAAAAACCTCAGAGTTCTGGACTTTAGTCAAAAAAAACAAAATAATTTGGGCTAAAGCCCGGTTTTCGTAGTGTTTTCTTGCTACGACTTAAAAGTCGTGGCAATTCACAAATCATATTGCGTAAGTTGCGTAAGATGAGTTATTAATAAAAAAACCCCCGAACTATGCAGGGGGTTAAATTTTTTTAATAATTTAATTATCTACGAGGCGACAAACATCGCTATTTTAATAAGATCATTTTCTTTGTAAATATATTTGCTCCGGCTATTACTCTGTAAATATAAGTTCCGCTGGATGCTTTAGATCCAAAATCATTATCTCCTTTCCACTGTACATTAAATGTACCGGCACTCTTCTGTTCGTTTACAAGAGTTTTTACTTCCTGCCCAAGCATATTGTAAATCTTAAGAGTTACTAATGATGCCTCCGGAAGAGTAAACCTGATAGTTGTTGTTGGATTAAACGGATTAGGATAATTCTGTGAAAGTGTGAATTCTTTTGGAATTACCTGTTCATCATCTATTCCGGTAACTACATTAGGAGTGAATACAATTTTTTCAACATCAAAATTAAAGTTTGTAAGACTAGGATTATTTGCCTTATAAAGGACAAATCCAATGTTTCTTACCAGCTTAGGATCAAATTGACTTTGAGTTGGTGTAATTTCTGTAAGGTCACTAAAATTTACGGAATACTCTGTTAAGTTTGAAGTAAGATTAACAGTATGAGAGAAATAATTGTAGTTCTGTGTATTGGTCAAATCAAATATTAAAGTTAAAACACCTGTTCCCTTAGCACTAAATTTAATTGTTTTATAGTTGCTAAGATCAACACTTTCTCCACCGGCAGTAAAACTTCTTATTACAGATATCCAGTCCGAAAGATTTCCAGAAATTGATACACCGCCCGAAAGTAACAATGACCCGCTAGGATAATTTGTTGCAACAGGTTGAGCAAAATTTACAGTTGAAAAACTTGTTACAGTACTGTTTGGACCGGAGATATCTGTATAAGAGCCTCCGCTAACAAAAGCTTCATCTTTAAAACCTGTTGAAGAAATCAATGTTAAATTCGCATCAGAAATAATTCCCGATGATAAAACTATTTCATTTTCACCATTTTGGACAAATATATTTTCTGATTTTTCAATCAGAGCATCTCCTTGAGAAAATCTGTATTTATTAGATATTGAGACTTGAGTAGAATTTCCTAAATTCATCAAACTTAAATGAATTGTACCATCGTGTGAGTAATATGAACTTTTAATATAAACATCCGGTTCAATCTGGTTTACATTTAAATATGCTATAGAACTGTATGAATTTATTTTTGCTAAAACACTTTTAGCTAACTCTACAGTACTTTCGTATGTTGAAGACCAAACCTGGAAGTTATAAACGCTGGAAGCTCCGGTTGGCGCAATATATTCTGCATAAGTCCATTTGTTTTGTAACTGATATCCGCTTGGTGTTTCGTAAACACTAAATGAAACAGAGTAATCAGTTTGATTTTTCTTTTCGTTAACTAATTTTGCAGCATAAAATTTGTGTCCATTTATTTCAATCAATCTTATATCACTTACAACGGAACCACCTAATCTATCGCATACAGCTTTTGTATGGTCATAAATATAAGGTGCAGTTGTTATAGTTGAGAATATACCTGCAACTCTTCTTTGTCCATTTGCTGTATTCATATTATAATCCATTGCATAACTGGAAATTGCATTTGAAATTCCCGATATATCAAATGGAGTAGTTACAACACCCTGCGAGTTAAACGGACCTGTAGCAGGATAGAATTCATCTAAATTATGCTGAGCTGAAATTGAGTTGGATTTATTTATAGTAAGCATTGGAGTTGTTCTTCCGTATCTTATTAATAGCTGTCTTTTTAATAATAAAGAAGCTAAATCACCTTTAGATTCTAAACCGGCATCTCCGCCGCCGCTTGGCTCATCATAAAGATTAATATCAGTAGATGAACTCATATAAGATTTATTATTTCCATCAATTCCCGTTAAGTATACTATATTTTTATAATCAGATTCTATAGCTGTTACCTTTACTGTAATATGCACTGTATCTGTCAAACCGGGCGTCATAGTTCCTATTTGGAAATTTAACACCTCATTTCCTGATGAAGATATAACTGTTGGTGCTATACCTGTATTTGATACATATGAGTATCCTGAAGGTAAAGTATCAGTAACAACTGTATTTAATAGATCCCCGTCACCTTCATTTTTAAAAATTATCGTATATGTAGTTGTCATTCCTGAATCAGGTGAAACATCCAAACCATCACTAACAGTTACAATAGGATTAGGTGTGCTTACAACCGGCGGTGCAATATACATTCCGGCATCTATATTAGTTAGATTTTCTCCTGCCGTTAATGTAAATGCATCTGTTTTACCTGTTGAAGAATTTACATCTGAATTATTTTCTGATGTGGAAGTGTTCGCATTTTTTGGACTGAAATTATAATTAGTCGGTAATGTAAAAGATACTTTATAACTTCCTGTTGACAAATTTATAAAACTATATTTTCCTTGATCATCTGTTGTTGTTGTAAACAATTCAGCATCACTATTATTCGCATCAAGTAATTTTACAACTACATCTTTAATTCCTAATTCTGTATTATCCTGAATACCGTCTTTATTTATATCATCCCAAACAAAATCTCCAATAGAAGCAACTAAAGGAGTTGAATTTATTGCATACATTCCTGCATCAACACCGTAGATATGTTCACTATCAGCTAAAGTAATTACATCAGAAAAACCGGAAGCTGAATCTGCATCTGAGTCACCGTCTTCTGAAGCAGGATAATTAACTTTTTTTGGACTAAATACATATCCATTTAATAGTTCAAATTTAACTTTGTAAGTGCCTGCAGGTAATGTTGAGAATTCATAAATACCATCTGTATTTGTTTTTGTAGTTTGCAATGGTGTTCCGGTTCCATTTGGATCTACTGCAGCATTAAATAATTTCACAGTTACATCTCCCAAAGGTGGTTCTAGTGATTTATCTCTCTGAACTCCGTTACTATCTAAATCATTCCATATATAATCTCCAATTGAGCTAGAAGGAGACGGACTAAAGAAAATACCGGCATCAATATTTGTTAAATTCTCACCTTCATTTAATGTAATTACATTAGAAAATCCACTTGCAGGATTTATATCAGAGTCGGTATCATTTGTAGCATTTGAATTATTTAGATCAGTAAAACTATAATCTGATGGTAACACAATAAAAATTTTATAACTACCTGAACTTAAATTTGTAAAACTAAAATTACCCTGTGCATCAGTTAATATTGATTTTAATTCTGAATCATTATTTGATGCATCCAATAATTTTACAGAAACATCTTTAACTCCCGGCTCTCCAGCATCCTGAATTCCATTTACATTTTTATCTTCCCAAACAAAATCCCCAACTGAAGCAACTAAAGGAGTTGAATTTATTGCATACATTCCTGCATCAACACCGTAGATATGTTCACTATCAGCTAAAGTAATTACATCAGAAAAACCGGAAGCTGAATCTGCATCTGAGTCACCGTCTTCTGAAGCAGGATAATTAACTTTTTTTGGACTAAATACATATCCATTTAATAGTTCAAATTTAACTTTGTAAGTGCCTGCAGGTAATGTTGAGAATTCATAAATACCATCTGTATTTGTTTTTGTAGTTTGCAATGGTGTTCCGGTTCCATTTGGATCTACTGCAGCATTAAATAATTTCACAGTTACATCTCCCAAAGGTGGTTCTAGTGATTTATCTCTCTGAACTCCGTTACTATCTAAATCATTCCATACATAATCTCCAATAGTTGAAGTATTTGGAGTTGTTGTGGGAAAAGTTACACTTCCATTTTTAGAGTTAGTTGAAATACTTTCACCAAGACTATTTGCAATTGAAGTTTCATCCAATTCAAGATTAGTTGTTCCACCAACATAGCTGAAATTTAAATGTAACAAAGGACCATCCGTTACATTTAAAGCTGAGAGTCCAAACCAGCCTATTCTGATTTGACCAGTAGGGTTATTTATAAAGAAATTTCCTGTCAATGGATCAGGGTTTGATTTAAATGTTAAGACATTTGGATCATAATTTATTACAATACTAATTGCCCCTATATCACTAAATCCGGTAACATCTATGGGAACACTAATATCTGATCCGGGTGTAGCTGTAATATCGGGCAAACTAACTGTTGCTTGTCCAAATGTATATGCGTTAAATAAAATTGTAATCGTACAAAGTAATAGAAACTTTTTCATTGTTAACCCTTATTTATTATCTTCTACTATTAAACAATATATATGCCACAGAAAAGTTTGATTTCAGTCGATAATGAAAGTTTTTGTTAAACAAATTTGTATCAAAATAGGATTGAATCTCTTTATAAATCAGAGAGAAAAAACAGAAATATTAATTTTTTCGACGAACGGTTAAATAATTAGACCAAGAAATAATTGAAAATGTTTAAAAAGCTGAACCATCAACATCTCCTGTAGCTATTCCTTTTAAATTCTGTTCTGTTAAATTCGAATTCGTAATTGTAATTTGTTTGGTCTCAAATAGCCACACTGGTTTTGTAAATTCAGTAATTAAATTTGCAAATCTTCTTATTATTAATAATGCATCAGTTGCATTTACTCCACCTGAATTATCAACATCTGCTGCTAATGTTCTTAATGGTGATAGTGAAAGCAAGTTAGCAAAATATCTTGCCGTAATTAAAGCATCAGTTGCATTAATCGGGTTTGGTAAAATTTGAGTATTGGATGTTGCAGTTAAATTATAATTACCGGAAACAACATTATTAAAATTAAAACTTCCGTTTGCATCAGTAGTAGCTGTTATACTATTACCTCCGGAACTTGGAGTTAATTTTACAGTTACATTTTGCAATAGATTTAATGAATTATTGTCATAATTAATTTTACCGGAAACAGAAAAATTAGTGTTTGTTATTAATTCAAAATTAGCTGTAAGATTTACATCATTGCTAAGCGTTATTGTTATTGTGCTTGATGAAGATGCAGAAGCTCCGTTCCATCCTGTAAATTTATAGCCTAATGCAGGAATTGCTTCAATAGTTATTGGTATATTATTAAAATAAACACCACTCCAGCTTACTTCATCTACTAATACAGAATTGATTTTTATATTTCCTTTATTAGGTTGATTATTTAATAATGTAACATTAGAAGCTCCCCCTAAATTAAATTTAGTTACATAATTATTTCTTATATAAGGTAATCTATTGTTAGCAAAATCTACCATTTTTTGAACATTGTCATACCATTCAGAAACTGTTTCAGGATATAATTTATAATTCTCAACTTTATAAGTATGCCATTTTTCTAAATGAAACGGAATTTCAGGTTCTATCACAGATTTCATTTTATTAATTTTATCAACCACATTTTGCGGGATGAAATAAGTGTTTGAATAATCTGCAAAAGTGTTTATAAAATTTGTTCTAAACTCTAAATTGTCTAATAATTTTCTTAACAATACTGTTGACCAAGGTGGATTTGGCCAGCTTGAACCATTTGCTGTTGTAGCAAAATCCAATGTTTGATGCTTATATCCATCCCTAGGTTCGCCAGTGCTGCTATTATCATAAAGTCCGAAACCAAAGTCAGTATCATATAAAATCCATCTCCATTTACCATAAGGTGTATTACTTTTCCAAAATTTTATATTACTTCCAGGCCAATCCACATTGTTAAAATAAATTTCGGAAACCATATAAGAAATAAAATTATTTACATCCATTTTTGTTTTAATGTATTCATAGTTGGATGTATTTGACATATCATTATTATTTATGAAATTGTACATTGCAATGTATTCACTTGGGTCACCTTGCTGAGGTTCACCTTCCAATTCGAGTCTGGTAACATTATCTGGATCCACTCCATGATGAGAAGCTAAATAATGTTCATTTTCTTTTTCTCTTATATTGAATATTCCCCAATACTCACCGTCAAGAAAAACTACGGCAGGTCTGTATACCCTAACATCTAATCCAGTTTTTTCTACAAGACTCTCCATCATACCATCCCTGAACATAGTACTATTCCAATCCTGTCCTGAATTTCTTAACACTATAGATTGAAATTTATCTATATCAAGATCCGGAAAGATTTTATATTTAATTTCATTGTAACCGTATTGGCCTCTTGCAAAAATGGCAAATGATTTTTGTAAATATTCCCTTGAATATCCACCCCGTATTTTTATTCCGGCATCTATACTAAAACCAAGAGTACCGTTGGGCTCAAACATTTCAATATGAATTGGTCTCTCCCAATTCTGCCAATAATTTGCTCTTTTGTCAGGATCACTTGGATTTGGTGGATTAGCAATCGGACCTGTTACATAAATTCCAATATTCTCATCAAAAAAATTAGCTGAGTCTGTAGAAATAGAAATTACAGGAAGATTGTTCCTTTCATTTATTAAATATGTATGTGTAATTATTTTACTTGGTAATTTACCAGCTTGAACTGCTTTTGCACGAACAACTGTTGTTTTTGTAAGTGTAATTGATGAAGTATAAACTTTAGATTGTTCAGTTGGTTCAGAACCGTTAGTTGTATAATAAATGGTGGTTTGCGGAGAAGATAATAATAATGAAAGAGTAATTGAGCCTGAATAAAATCCACCGTTAACTGAAAATACCGGTGGAGTAGTTAAACCAGAAGTTCCCGCTGCATTATTATTTGATGCGCCCGGTGTTGCTTCTCCATTTGAAAAATAAAACCAGCTTGCGCTCCCGTCCGGCTGCCTTCCTAAAGAAACATCAGGAGGTATTACCGTTGATACCATATGATCTATAATTGTTCCTTGTGGTGCTGTTAATGTAATAGGTTCACCTGATTTACTTACCTTAAAATTTGTATGTAAGTTTTGAAAATCAGAAATATTTGATACACCAGAAGCAAATACTGTAAGAAACTGGTTAGCTCCCAATATTACATTCGGAAAAACCCATTTAAATGGTAGCAGATCATCATCTGTAAGACCATATCCATTTAAATTTACTGGAATATCGGAGTTATTATAAATTTCTATCCAATCAGAATAATTGCCGTTATTATCTTTAAAAGTGTTAGAATTTGAAGACATTATTTCATTTATAACAACATTTTGTGAATAACTTATGCAAGAAATTATTACTGATAAAAAGAGTATTAAATAAATTTTATTTTTTTTCATTTTTAGTTCTCGATTAATTTATTGTAAAGGAACCATCAACATCTCCTGTAGCTATTCCTTTTAAATTCTGTTCTGTTAAATTCGAATTCGTAATTGTAATTTGTTTGGTCTCAAATAGCCACACTGGTTTTGTAAATTCAGTAATTAAATTTGCAAATCTTCTTATTATTAATAATGCATCAGTTGCATTTACTCCACCTGAATTATCAACATCTGCTGCTAATGTTCTTAATGGTGATAGTGAAAGCAAGTTAGCAAAATATCTTGCCGTAATTAAAGCATCAGTTGCATTAATCGGGTTTGGTAAAATTTGAGTATTGGATGTTGCAGTTAAATTATAATTACCGGAAACAACATTATTCAAAATAAAACTTCCATTTGCATTAGTAATAGCTGTTATGCTATTACCTCCGGAACTTGGAGTTAATTTTACAGTTACATTTTGCAATAGATTTAATGAATTATTTTCATAAAAAATATTGCCGCTAACTGAATATATTGTAACAGGATTATCTGTAGTTACTTCCCACGATATTTGAGATGTATCAGTTGAATTGTAAGCATAGGCTTTAATTGTATAAATACCGCCAGGTTGGTTATTGTTAAAAATAAATTCGTTTGAATTTGAATTGTTTACTTTATTCCCATTTATTTCCCATAAATAATTTATTTCTTCACCATTTGGATCAGCTGCATTTATATTAAAATTTAAAGACGCATCTGAAAGTGTAATGTTTTTTCTGTTATTAATAAAAACTGGTTCATTGTTTATAACTTTTGGAACTATTGTACCTGGTGTCCAAGAAACTATCTCAGGTGGGAAAGTGTTTTTTAAAAATTGTTCAATTATGTTTTTTGTTATTTTTTGTACAACCACATCATTCATCAACCCATTTGCCCAGTTAAGTGTTGAAGCAGTAAAAACAACACCACCGTTTTCTGTATGATACATACCCATTACTCCGTGACCATTTGGATAATCTTCCCTATTATCTGCAGGGGATAATCCTAAAATTCTGAAATTTGTTGGTGTTTCATCAATACCTGTAACAGTGGGAATGCCATTCTGCCAGACAAAATCATTTCCGTCTACTTCCACACCTACAATACTTGCATCATAACCAAATTCATCACCGTCTTTAAGTCCCGTTCCATTGTAAATCCAGTAATGTGAATTATAAACTGCATAATCTCCGTATCCAAATTCTTTCGGAAGAGAACCGTCTTCATAATTAACTACACCGCCTTCTCTAAATGTAACCCCTGTCAATTTAGTTTCAGGATTATAAAGCGGATAGTCATACCATCTTGTTGTTACTATTTCATTATTAACATCTAATTCAGGATCTCTTTCCGGTTCTTTATAACAAACCAATGTTCTCCCATCATTTTCTATTCTTACCTGCCACCAATAAGTATTGCCACCAAGAACCATGAATTTTCCACCGTTGTTTACAAAATTCTGTACTTGATTTCTTTCCTGTAGAGTAATGTACTCATCATGACCAACATCAATAACAACATCATAATTAGAAAGAAGATTTGAGTTTTGATATATATCCACATTGGTTATATATTCAGCCAATATATTTTCTGAATCCATCCAGTTTATTAATTTCTCTGCCCAATCGTGAAAATCTTTAAGACTGCTTTTTGTAAATGGCCTATCGAAAGAAACTTTATCAGATTTTATTGAGTTTGTTGAATTATAATCATATAAACTTTTTCCGCCAAAATTATTATATGCATTCCAATTATTAACAGTTAATATCACGGCAATTTTTGAAAAGAAACCAAGATTATTATTTTTAACAATAAAAATTACCTCATTACTACTTTCATTATAATTTCCTGTAATTGGAAATGTTGCTCTGTAAACACCGGGTTCCCAATTATTAGGTATTATAAATTCAAAAGATTTATTCCAGTTACATCCATTTTTATATGCATCCGAAGGAATTGATTGAATGCCACCCTGTATATTTGATGAAGTAAAAACTAGACTTGAATTTGTCCCTAATTTGTAAATTTTTAATTGAAAGGCTTGTGATGAAGTAGAGATATAAAATTTTATTGTTTCACCATTAGAAACAGTAAATTTATTAGTATATCCACCTTCGTTTGCTACAACAGCAAAGCTAAAATGGGTAAATAAAAATAAAAGAATAAGAATTGCAAAAATTCTATTTTTAAATAATGTATACATATCCATATATTTATACAATTGATATGCCACATAAATAGCTTAATTTTAGCTATTTAAGAACTATTTAAGTACCAAAATGAGACTGAGATTTATAATACATTCAAAAATGTTACAATCTTAATTATTTATTTTAAATTATTATTTTTTCAATTCTAAGTTAAAAATTAAGTAATTTCCCTCTGTTGAGAAAAATATAAAATGAGATAGATTTTTTCTCCCAACTAAGCTTAAAAATAAGCTATAAAATCACTTTTTTTTAATAAAAGTTTGGTCTATAAATTGTAAGTATAGTTTAACAATTGAAATTTGGTTGCTTTTTGTAGATTGTTTATGTTCAATTTTATTCTTTATCAAATATTATTACAAAAAACAGAGGGAAAAATGTTAAAAAAAATATTTATCTTGACAATTCTTTTCTCAACTCCATTTTTATTTGCTCAATCTACTGATGCAATAAAATATGTTGGAGTAAAAAAATGTGGAATGTGCCATAAAAAAGCTAAAGATGGTGAACAATTAAAAATTTGGAAAAATAGTAAACATGCCCAAGCTTACACAGTTTTAACAACTGAAAAAGCTGATAAAATTGCTATTGAAAAAGGATTTACTACTAAAGCTGTTGAAACACCCGAATGCTTAAAATGTCATGTTACTGCTTACAATGCTGATGCATCTCTTCTAGACAAAAAATTTGCAAAAGAAGATGGAGTTGGATGCGAATCTTGCCATGGAGCAGGTGGAAATTATGATTCAAACAAAATAATGAAAGACAAAAAATTATCTGTTGAAAACGGATTATTGGTTTATGCAGATAAAAAAGAACTTTGCTCAAAATGTCATAATTCTGACAGCCCTACTTTTGTTGCAAGAGATATGGATAAATTGTGGGAAGAAATAAAACACTATATACCAGAAAAGAAATAATTTTTTCGCATACTTGTATAAAAAATTATACTTATAATGAAAAAATTATTCGTACTATTTATATTATCGGTTAGTTTTATTTCCGGTGTTTATTCACAAAAACTAACCGGTAATATTTCTTCTTCTATATATTCATTCGAAAGATTCAGTTCTCCAAAATATTCATTAGAAAGATTCAGTTCTCCAAAAAATTCTGAAAAATCAGTTAGAATTTTTCAACTATTAAATCTTAATTACAGCCAAAAAGATTTCACCATAAAGACCAACTTAAACTTAGAAAATGATTTTTCACAAACATTAAGTACAGATCCGAGACTAAGACTCTATAATTTTTATGCTGAAGGTAGAAATATTTTTGATGTTGCTACAGTTAGATTAGGAAGGCAGCCACTATTTAATGCATTAGCAGGTGGAATATTTGACGGAATAAATATTGGGATAAAAACAGATATAATTTCAATCAAAGGATATTACGGAGCTAATGTACCTGCATATCAAAAGTTTGAAGTAATTTCAAATTGGAGTGATAATTATATTCTAGGAGGAAAAATTTTTACCGATTATTTGACCAATACAAATATTTCAATTAGTTATATAAATAAAAATTTTAAACCACAGGATTATGTCGCAACAAGACTAGACTTAAATTTAAATCCTATTCAAGTTTTAATAAGCAATAAATCTAATCAATACCAGTATGCTCAAGCTGAAGTAAATTATAATCTTCCAAATATTTTAAATATTAATACAAGATATGATTATGATTTAAATTTTAGTGAAACTTCTAAATTTCAAATTGACGGTGAATATACTGAAGTAAAAGATTTTACCTTTAGAATGTATTATAATTATAGAGCACCAAATTTAAGATATAACTCAATCTTTTCTGTTTTTGATTATGGCAACACTAATGAATTTGAAGGTGGTATTGATTATAAAATTAATGGTAAATTTACTCTTTCAGGTTTGTACGGAGTTGTAAATTATAAAGACGATAAATCTCAAAGATTTACTCTTGGTATTATTTCAAATTTTGGAACTATTAGTTACAGAAAATCAATGGGTTATGCCGGTGAATTAGATGCTCTTTCTTTTTACTCGGCTTATTCTTTTTTAGAAGGGAAATTAACACCATCTGTCGGAATTTCTTATACTAATTATAAATTATTTGAAGAATCGGATAAAAGTAATTTAACAACAATTTTAACCGGTATTAATATCAGACCTGAACCAAAACTTTCTTTTGATCTTCAGTTTCAATACTTGAACAGTGAAATTTATAAAAATGATTCAAGATTTTATTTTAGAGTAAATTATTGGTTTAATACAGCACTATAGTAATATGAAAAAATTAATTGCCTACATATTTTTTACTTTTATTATTGGAACATTTTTATTTCTTAGTGCTCCATCAAACGATGATGCAATTCCAACGGATAATTCAAAGCTGATAAAATTCTCTCACCAATTTCATGTTGATGATAATGAAATTGAATGTGCTGATTGTCATAAAAAAGTAACTGAAAGTATTAGTTTAAGTGATAGATTATTGCCTGATCACGAAACTTGTATTGATTGCCATGATGTTGAGGATACCGACAATTGCACCACTTGTCATTATGAAGATAAATTTGAATCACTTATTCAAACCAAATCAGAGTTAAATTTTAATCATAAAATTCATGTTACAGAGCAAAAATTAGAATGTGTAAACTGTCATAAAGGATTATCTGAAGTTGAATATGCTTTCCAATCTCCAAATTCTAAACCAAATATGGAAACTTGTTATTCATGTCACAATGATGGCGGAGTAGCTTTCAATACTTTAAATTGTGAATCGTGTCATAAGATAACAGCTAACTTAATCCCACAAAATCATAAAAGTTTTTCATTTATAAAAACGCATAAATTTTCTGTGCAAAATATTAATGCTAATTGTGCAATGTGTCATCAGGAACAAACATGTCAGGACTGCCATACAGCAACAAATGTTATTACAGAAAACAATACTGTTTCACAATTTTTTCAACCATATTCACCATCAAAAATAAAAGATGGAATTAAGCAGCAGCAAATAACAAGAGTACACGAACTTAATTTCAGGCTTACACATGGAATTGAAGCAAGAGGTAAAACAACTAACTGTGAATCTTGTCATCAGGTACAAACATTTTGTGCAAATTGTCACGGATCAAATAATGAAGATTTTGCACTTGGCGGAATTGTACCAACTTCACATTTAAAACCAAATTTTAAAACTTTAGGTGTTGGAACAGGTGGTGGTTTACACGCAACTTTAGCCAGAAGAGACATAGAAAGCTGCGCAGCTTGTCACGATGTTCAGGGCGCTGACCCGACTTGTATTACATGTCACTTGGACAGCGACGGAATTAAAGGAACAAATCCAAGGACTCATCAACCAAATTTTATGAGAGATGTTCAAGGCGACTGGCATAATGACCAGGGTTCTGTTTGCTTTAACTGTCATAATGGTTCACCATCACAACTTTCTTCACAAGGTGGGTTTTGTGGATATTGCCATGGTGCTAAGTAAATTATCGATCTTATGAAAAGATTTTTAACATATTTTTTAATAATAGTAATTACAACAATAATAACTAGCAGTTGTAGTGATCTGCAGACAAATATACCACAAAAATCTACAGATCTAAAAATTCATAATAATGGTATAACCGCAGTTGATTCACCGAACTTTCATGGAAAATTAATTAGAGAAAATAATTGGTCATTTGATCTTTGTATCCAATGTCATTCATCCAATTATACCGGAGGTATTACAGGCTCAAGTTGTTTAACATGTCATACTAATACAGACGGACCGCAGGCTTGCAATACTTGTCATGGAAATTTTAACGACCCAAATTTGATCTCACCCCCGAGAGGAATTAATAATGATACGCTAACAACAAGTAAAAGTGTAGGTGCACATATCAATCATTTGTTTGGAAATAATTTAGCTGAAAATGTAAAATGTGAAAACTGTCACAATGTACCTCAAACTTATAATGCAGAAGGCCATGTAGATTCTGAACTGCCTGCAGAAATAAATTTTAAAGGTTTGGCTATAAGCACAATTGCAACTAATGCAAATTATAATTTTTCAATTGGTTCTTGTTCAAATACATACTGTCATGGAAATTTTGAATTTACAAAAGTAAATGCTAAACCTGAAAACCAATACATTTATGCAGAAGATAATATTGTCGGTTTGAATAAAACTGTAGATTGGACAAAAGTTGACGGGACTCAAGCAGAATGCGGCTCCTGCCACGATTTACCACCTAGAGGACACTTAGGTTTTGAAATACTACCTCTTTCCTCTTGCGTTGTTTGTCACAGCAGTGTTGTAAATAAAACCGGACAAATAATTGATAAGACAAAACATATTAATGGTGATGTGGATTTAGGATTATAAAAAAAGTATTACGGCGTGGCCGATAACCCGCCGCCCCAGCCTATCCGGCGCATCCCGACTTATCAGGACAAGTACATAAAGAGGTTTGGTTTGCCATCCTGTCCGCTGAATCTTTTAGCGAAGGCGGAAGTACAGCCTTACCGATATTAAGGCATCAGTAGTTGTGCAAAGGAAGAGTTTATTAGTAGATCAGTTTATCAAAGAACATTATTCCACTGAATCGAATCGGAGAATATTATTTTTTATTTCTCCCTTGACTTTTTACTTATTAAAGATGTTATATGCGTTTCTCAGTTTTTATTCTTAATTATTTCTTCTTTCTTTAATAATTGATGCCACTCGAATACTGTAAGAATGTCTGTCGAGTATTTCTTAACCAAGTAAACAATTCTATAATTCTTATGTAATACCTCTCTTATGTTTTCAAAAGATAATTCAGGAACAATTCTGCCTTTTTCCGGATTATGAATAATTGTTTCAGCCACTGAAATTAATTTTTCAACAAATTCAGTTGCGACACCGGGGTTATCCCTCGATATAAACTCTTCAATTTCTTGCAATCGAAGTAAAGCCTCTTTAGTCCATAATAATTTCATCGTTCTTTTTCAGTTCGAGTTTTACGCAATTCACTTTTAAGTTGTGAACTTGTAGACACCTCTCCTTTTTCAGAATTAGATAATCCATGTGAAATTGAATCTATAAAAAGTTTTGTTTGTCTCAATTCATCAAATTCTGAAGGAGAGATTAATACTCCAGCAGGTTTACCATTTTGAGTGATAATCAATGAATTTCGTTTGTGCTGGATTTCTTTGAGGTATTTTGCTAAACCAGATTTAAATTGACCAACTGGAATTATATCATTTGAGACTAAGATATTTTTCATTATTGTGCCCTTATAATGTCTTTATTTTGGACTAAATATAAGTCCATATTACGACAAATTCAAGTTTATTTTCTAAACATATAATGGCGTTGTGCCGATAAGCGGTGCCCCAGAACAACAATGCAAAATTGTTAATTAAATTTTATGTTTGAAAAAACCTTTCACTATTGAATTAAGTTAAATAAGTTAGCAGAAGCGGAGAACTAAAGATTAAAATTTGTAAAATACCGAATGCGATTACGCTGTCCGTGTTGAGCCACGGGTTGGTCAGTTGCTCTAAATTATTAACTCGCGCCAAAACCAGAAGAAAGAAATCTAAGTGAAAAATACATTTTGGTATTGTAAATATCCGTATACTCAAATTCGATACTTACTTTAGATAAAGTATTACGAATATTGTCATGTATTTTTCTTTATCCCCTCGTCTTCTAAATTCAATTTGAATTCTAAAAGTATTTTTGATTCAAAAGGTTTTATTGCACAATCTTCAAAATTACTTGTAAGAATATCAGGAATAGGTTTAACAGAAAGTATATTATGTTTTCTTATAATTACTCCTTGCCAAATTGTTACAGCTAATGATGCAAGAGCAATTATTATGGCACAAATTGAAACTATAAAATTATTATCCATTATTTACTCTTTTTGTTTACTGCCCAACGGCGTTGTCTATAGAAAAGAAAGTCAAGTAAAAACAGTTTACCCATGGGATTTATAATCCCTAATTTACTGACTTCGGTCTCACTGACAACATTAAATTGATTATTATTTTTATTAAACAACT